>ERZ827452.577-NODE-577-length-48112-cov-4.302911_pt1 | contig 48112 bp, 50 predicted proteins | sample MGYA00519866_ERZ827452 | MGnify/ENA primary metagenome ERZ827452 (study PRJEB31778, sample SAMEA3449307) | human gut metagenome | biome: human gut; feature: human-associated habitat; material: faeces | place: United Kingdom | collected 2010/2012 ... | reverse complement strand
ATCTCCCGGCAGTCAGGGTTATGGCTGCAGGTTGTGACATCACAACTTTGTGCCGGCACAAGTCCTGGGGACAATCCCTGGGACTTTCTTCATATTATAAAAAAGAGGAAAATATCATGGGAAATGAAGAATTTATTGCTTTGTGCAAGAAACATGTAATCGATTATTTTAACGAGAATGTGGATAAGACGGATCAGAAGCAGATCAGCGAGAATGATGTGTTTGTGGCATGGTCTTGCAAGGCCTTGCAGAATAACAAGGCGCTGCTTAGTACTACTGCGTCAGATGGCATGTATTATGAACTGACCTACAATGGGGACAAGCATGAATTGTATTTTGATGCTTACAAGAAATGGAAAAATATCTGTTTTCAGGTAAAAGAAGGGAGCATAAGAAAATGAAATTCAGAGAAGCTTTTGAAGCAATGAAAAGCGGAGCCAAAGTAAAACTTCCAGGATGGGGAGGCTATTGGTATTGGGATCCGAAAAAAGAAACAGTTATGATTAAATGTCGGCCTAAGGATGGAGACGAAGGAGATATTTTAGATATCAGGGAAACAAAACGCGTAGAGTACACACTTCTTAACATGCAGTCTGATGAATGGATGACTGCAGATGAAAATAATTGCCCAGTACTCGGAGGAGAATCAACATTTTCATTCGCAGATGCCATTCGATATCTTAAAAGGGGATTGAAAGTAGCACGCAAAGGATGGAATGGAAAAAAACAGTATATCCAGCTGGCAACAGGAATTTCATATAAGTCTGCAAATGGAGATATTGTAAATTGCGATCACGAAGCCATTGGAAATAAGGCAATCGCATTTGTAGGAACAAGCGGGGTACAAATGGGATGGTTAGCATCTCAGGCAGATATGCTGGCGGAAGACTGGACATTTGCCGAATAAAAACGGAGGGTAAAGAATATGCAGATCAATCAGCTACTTACTCCATACAATTTTGCGCCAGGAACCATCAATCGTATCAAGTACATTGTGATCCACTACGTTGGAGCCACTGGAGGTGCTGAGGCTAACTGTAAGTACTATGCGGCTCAAAACAGAGGAGCCAGTGCCCATTACTTTGTCGGATTTGCCGGTGAGATCTGGCAAGCAGTGGAAGACAAGAATATTGCCTGGCATTGCGGCGGGAAAAAGTATGCCAACACCAAAGGCGGCACCTATCACGGAATCTGTACCAATGCCAATTCCATCGGTATTGAGATGTGCGTCCGAAACCGTGGCAGTCAGGCTAATGATTCCAGAGATTGGTATTTCGAGGAAGTCACCGTAAAGGTCACCGTTGAGTTGACTAAGGCACTGATGCAGAAATATGGCATTTCTGCAGATCATGTGATCCGCCACTATGACGTGACCGGAAAGATTTGTCCGAACCCATATGTCATGGATGAGGAAAAGTGGAAACAGTTTAAGACAGCCATCGGGGCCACGCAGCAGGAGCCAAGATGGGTAAAAGATGATAAAGGCTGGTGGTACCAGAACGCTGATGGCACCTGGCCAAAGAACGAGTGGAGGTTGATCAACCACCACCGGTATCTCTTCGGCGCAGACGGCTATATCAAGACCGGCTGGCACCGCTGGAATACGAATCAGAAGTTGGTAGATCCAGATGATGGTTCCGGCGATTGGTATTATTTGCAGGAGACAGGAGATCTGGAAGGTGCCTGCTGGCATGGAACCGAGAAAGGATCTCTTGAGATCTGGCACATAAAATAGAAATTATTTTTGATTCTTGTCTACTATTTGTCTACTATTCCAGATAAAAAAGAGGAAAATATGCTGGAAGATAATAAAAGTATTGACTTAAAAAATGGCTTAAAGCCTCACTTTTTTGCACATTATGAAATTCACAGATTGTAAAAATAAATTTTCGTAATGCGTAGGTCGCCGGTTCGAATCCGGCCTGGAGCTTTTAAGTTTCCGGGGTTCTTTTATGTAATCAGTAATTTCGATGGATTCTTAATGAAAATATTTGCTGTATTTAAGGGAAATGATCGGTAATATTCTAAAAAAAGTGATATAATCACTATGATGACGAATTATTTTTGCCAAGATAGAATGAAACGTTGGAGGGGGAAAACAAAATGCTGGGAAAAGATGGAAGATTATATGATCCGGATTTTGATTTTGATGGCGATGGAAAACTGAACACATATGAGTATTCGATCATGGATGATATCGTGTTTGGGCATGACGATAGTAATTCTGATACGGAAGAGGATGATGATTTCACCTGTGTTGGCCTAGATCGGACAGAACTGGAATATATGGATGAGGATGAGAGAAGAGAGGCCATCGAAGATGCAGGATTAGATCCTGATGACTATGATTTTGATTAGCGAAGATGTATAATATGGCAAAATCAGAAGATTCTTGGGAGGCGATTTATGAAGAGAGTCAAAAACTTGAATCTGTATCAAAGACTACTTCTTACCATTATGCCTGCAATGGCTCTGGTATTTGCAATCCTATATTCTATTACTATTTCAAAAGTCGGATTTTACTACAAGAATACGATATTAAAACCGATTCAGGAAAATGATTGCGTGATTTATTCGGGAAAAATTGAAGGTCAGCCCACATGCTTTACGGTATCTGAGGATAAAAAAGTAGTGTTTCAATATGGTTCAACAACGTATGGACCGTATTCGGTAAAGGAAGATCCGACAGCCGTTCCCCATGATGAGAATCGTGCAGAATATATGACAGGTGTAGAAGTTTACAGAGGGGAAAAACTCCTGTTTCGTGGTGGAGTCTGGAATGCAGATGGATCTTACTGGCTATACAAAGAGGACGGAACCATGGCAGATACCGGGATATTTTATGTGAGCAGTGATGGAATCGAGAGAGATCAGGATGGAAATAGGATCGATCCTGCAGAGCCATCTGTGGCAACGATATTAGAGCTGATAGATGGTCCGGTCCTGACACACAAAGGAGCCTGGTATGCATGGTGTGGAGCAGTTTGCATTAGTATACTGAATGTGCTATCCATCTTGTTTGCGGATGAATTATTTCGGTGGAATCTCTCATTTCGGATCCGGCATGTTGAGGACGCAGAGCCATCAGATTGGGAATTGGCAGAAAGATACATAGGCTGGACTGTTCTGACGATCATGACATTGGTGATTTTCGTTATGGGGCTGCAGTAAGGAAGTTTTGTGATAACGCTAGAGAATATGTAAAAAATATGGGGCGGCCGTCGGCCGCCCTGTTCTATTACAGTGATTCTATTACAGTGCTTCAATCACTACCATCATCCATCCTCCGCATACCATTCCTTCTTCTTCAGCCACTTCTCCGGTCATATCCACCTTACGGAACTGGTAAAAGCCACTTCGTATCACCTCTCTTGCAGTCTGTATTAGTCCTGCCTCGGCGCAGCCGCCTCCGATGGTTCCAAACACGGTTCCGTCCTCATACACGATCATATTTGCTCCGGCTTTCCGGGGGGTTGAGCCTTTGGTTTCCACGATGGTGACCAGGGCTTTTTTTAGGTCCGGCCGGTTGGCAGGTGGATCTGCCAGGGCAGTGATCACATCCAGATCCGCATCAGATGGGGCTATGTGGTCTGGGCGCAGGGTACGTTTCGTCAGGATTAGTTCTGCCAGGATGGAGATGGCGATTTCCTCTGGTGTCACAGCCTTAATTGCCAGTCCGATCGGCGTGTGGATGGATTCCAGCCATTCGTGGGAGAGATGTTCTGTTTCTTCCAGATGTGCCTTTAACTCCTTCACCCGGCGGCGGGAGCCGATCATACCCAGGTAAGCGGGCACAGGACAGCGGGAGAGTGCAATCAGGCAGTCAGCGTCATGACGGTGTCCGCGGGTCAGAACAGCGATATAGTCCTGGGTATCCGGTTGAAATGCCTGGATCGCTGCAGGAAAATCCATACAGTAGACTTCTTCTGCCCACGGGAACCGCAGCTGGTTTGCAAAGGAAGGGCGGTCATCAGCCACATACACGGAAAAACCAGTTTTGGCAGCAAATTCTGCCAGAGCCAGTCCTACATGGCCGCCTCCTAAGATCAGAAGCCGTTCTTTGCGGCTAAATGGTTCCAGCAGGCGGATGTGCCCATGATCCCGGTCCAGGACAGGTCGGCCTTCCGAGAGGGCAGTCTGGGCCAGTGTGGTATTAATGGGAGGCAGTGTGCCGCAGACAGAAGAACAAGAAGCAGAAGAACCAGAAGAACCAGAAGAACCAGAAACAGGCGAAATGGTTTCATTGTCAGGCTTCATCTGCCCAGATACAAAAGAGAAAATGGTCTTGTGGATGGTCGGACGATCACCAGCGGGAGTCGCAGAAGCAGCAGTCCCATCGCTGGTATCTGAAGCCGGATAATCAGTTACCAGAATCGCATGGCCGCACATGTTTAATTGTTTAAGAAGCTGGGAATAAATATTCATACATTCCTCCCCCCCAAAAAAAATTATGGATGGTCAAAAGCTTTTGCCCTCAACATCTAAGATTTAGTATACCATAGAATAGCCAAAAAAAGAAGATACACGCCATCACTGTATCATACGGCATTTCCAGTCCGGAAAATGCCGATCTGTGTACAGTGAACGTGTATCTTCTATATTAATAGGATCTACATTAACAGTATCTACGAATCAGCAATTATTTCTGAAAAGCAGCAACTAACGCTTCCCCGTCATCATAACCCTGTTTCTTTAATTCCTCGACAAACCACTGGTCAACACCGTCTACAGCCTGTTTAAAGGAATCGACATCCAGATCCTCGTAAGTGGTGACAGTCACGCCATTTTTATTCTGCCAGCGTCCCAGAATCTCTTCGTCACCAGCCCGGTTAATGTAACGCTCGTATTCCGTCGCTTTTCGTCCGCACTCATCGATCACTGCCTGCTGTTCAGGAGTCAGGGCATTATAGATGTTCTGGTTGATGCAGAAGAACAGGCAGTCGTAGTTTGCGTTCCACAGGGAGGTGTAAGGCTGAACCTCCTGGACACTTGCTGCATCGATGGCTGGTAATGGGTTTTCCTGTCCGTCAACGGTCTTCTGCTGAAGAGCGGTGTAGGTCTCAGACCAGTTCATGTTGGTAGCATCAGCACCCCAGCGTTTATAGCATTCCATCAGCAGGTTGCTTCCCGCTACACGGAGTTTTAAGTTCTTCATATCGTCCACGGATTTTACTTCCCGGACACTGTTGGTCAGCTGACGGAAACCATTTTCAGCGATTCCCATGCAGTGGAGACCGTAGTCGGATAAAATATCCTTTAACTTATCACCGGCTGCGCCATCCAGCGCCTGGTCAGCATCTTCCACAGAACTGAATAAATAAGGAAGAGATACCACATTAAATCTAGGATCAAATGCGGAGTAGATCAGGTTGCTGTGCATGGAGATCTGAACCGGATCGCCATTCATCAGCGCCTGGATTCCCTCGGACTGGTTGCCGCCGGTTAACTGGTCAGCAGCATAGACAGCGACTTTTACCTTGCCGCCGGTTGCCTTTTCCATCAGTTCCCCGAATTTCCGTCCACCGTCTGCCCAGGTACTGGTCTCGGTGGTGGAGCAGGTGAAGTTCCAGGTCTGTTCCTCCCATCCAAGGTCGGAATAATCGTCAATATCATTGAATGCAGCAGCATTTTCTTCGCCTAAGGAAGAAGAACCATTGTCGGAGGAAACGGTTGGGTTTCCTGTGTAAGCGCCATCACCAGCCAGTGCCTTAGGCAGGAAGGTGGAAATGGATGGAACATAGGTGATCGCTGCCAGTACGATGACAGAAGCCACGATCATCGGCATAACGGCTTTGGAGATCTGCGGGATATCCACTTTTTCTCCATTTTTCAGTTTTACGGAAATAGCAACGAATAAGTTCACACCGACTGGAGGAGTTACCTGTCCAATTGCCAGGTTTACCGTTGCTACGATACCGAATGCCACCACATCATAGCCTAACTGTTTGCAGACAGGAAGCATGATCGGGATGAAAATGTACATGGCGGAGTTGGCATCGATGAAGCAGCCGGCGATCAGGAAGATCACATTTACGATCAGAAGGAAGGTAAACTGATTGTGGGCAATGCTTCCAAGAAGATCAGAAGCGGCCTGTGCGATACCGAATTTCGTACATACGAAGGAGAACAGGGAGGCGCAGGCAACGATCAGCATGATACCGCCGGTGGTCTTGGCAGAATCGATCACCAGAGCCCACAGATCTTTGACGGTGATCTCCCGGTATACAACCATACCAACAAATAAACCATAGACTACGGAAACTGCGGCAGCCTCGGTAGGGGTGAAGATACCGCCGTAGATACCGCCTAAGATGATCACTGGCATCAACAGCCCCCAGAAAGCATCCTTAAATGCAGCCCAGCGCTCGGCGCCGCTTGCTTTTTTCATGGACCCCTGGATGTTGTTCTTTCTCGCCTCGATCATAACCACGATGACTAAGGCAAGACCCATCAGGATACCAGGAACGATACCGCCCATGAACATATCAGCAATGGAAACGCCGGTGATGGAGGCGTAAACAACGAATGCGATACTTGGTGGTATGACAATGGCGATGGAGCTGGCTGTTGCCATAAGCGCGGTAGAGAAAGGAGCGGAAAAACCACACTGCTGGATCATAGCCGGGATCAGTACACAGCCAAGAGCAGCAACGGTAGCAGGACCGGAACCGGAGATCGCACCGAAGAAGCAGGCTACGATGACACACACGATGGCGATGCCGCCGCGGCGGTGCCCAACGCAGGTATTTACAAAATTGATCAGTCTTCTGGAGATACCGGCTTTGGCCATGATATTTCCGGAAAGTACGAAAAATGGGATCGCTAACAGCAGGAATTTACTGATACCGGAGTACATATTGGTGGCAACGATGGTTAAGGATGTACCAGAGTACAGGATCGCGCACACAGAGGAAAGACCAAGACAGATGCTGATGGGGATTCCCATGATCAAAAATACAAAGAAGGAGAGAAATAATACTGCACTGATCATTTAGTTGTCCTCCTTTTCGTCATTTGTATTCTGGCAGTAATCTAAGAAAAATTCAATAAAATGCAGGATCATGCACACAGCGCCGATCGGCACGAAGGACCAGAAGATCCATTCCGGCCAGTTTAATACGAAGGTACGTTTACCATTGGCCATCTGGGTCAGGACCTTGTCCATTCCGTAGCGGAAGAGAACGCCAGTGAAGCAGATGCACAGAACGGTATTGACAAGCATCAATGGTTTCTGGACTGGTTTTGGAAGATTGCTGGAAACCAGGTTTAAATTGACCAGCTCTCCCCTGCGACATGCCAGAGCGGCAGCTAACAGTGTGATCAGGACAAATACGGCAACAACCAGTTCTTCCGTAAATGACCAGGACTGATGGATGACTTTCCTGGAAAATACATTTCCAACGGTCAGCACCAGGATGACAGCAGTGGATAATACCAGAACAACTTCCTCTGCGAAGGCCAGCATATCCATGAGTTTTTTGTAGGCTTTCATAACATAGCCCTCCCTTGTAGATTTTTGCTTTTGCAGACGGCCGGTTGTGCGTGAATTTCCGGGGCGGACTTTTTTGTGTCAAAAAATGGAACTGTTTTTGATACAAAAAAACCCGCCCCTATGAAAATAGGGACGGGATCAAACCGCAACCACCCTGTTTCTTCTCTGAAACAAGTACGAGCACAACGTACCAGCATACGTGGTTTCTGTAACGGGAAACACCCGTGAGAGCCTAATAAAAAACTTGTTCGGCCTTCCTTCTCTGAGATGATATTCAGAAAACGTTCTGTCACTGCCTCTCACCATATGGCAGCTCTCTGTGCACAGAAGAGAATTCTTACTTGTTCTCGTCGTAGAATTTTTCTTTTGCCTGCTAAAGCGATACAGTCATCATACATCAGTGAAAGACAGATGTCAATAGGTTGCGGACAGAAAATTTTATCTCCGACTGAGATAAACGCTCCGCGAGGATGCGCAGTGATTCTGTAAAGAATATGTCAGCTTACGCTGACCAGAATCACGCGCCAAATCTCACGGACGTTCGACTTGAAAAGATGTTGTGGCCTTTATGGAGTAGTTCATGGTATGATAAAAGCGTTACGATTCAAAAATAGAATGGAACGAGGTCAGCAATGGAACCGTATTATTACAACCATATGAATAAACAGCAGCAGGCGGTCTATCACGCCATGAAAACGGGGATACAGTCCCTGGCACCGTCCTTTCCCTGTCCAAGGATGGAGGGAAAGGAACTGACGGATGTTTTTTTGAAACTGCGCCTGGATTGTCCGGAGATCTTTTTTGTCAGCGGATTTCATTTCCGGTACTATCCGGATTCTGCTAATGTGGAATTGTCGCCGGAGTACCTGTTTGATAAAAATAAGATCAAAGACCATCAGAAGGCCATGAAGGCGCGGGTGGAGAAATTGGTCCGTCCGGCGGTGACTATGGCAGAATTGGAAAAGGAGCAATATGTCCATGATTTTATCTGCCAGAATGTCCGCTACGATAAATTGAAGAAATCCTATTCTCATGAGATCCTCGGTCCTCTGGGACAGGGTGTGGGTGTCTGCGAGGGAATTGCCAAGACCGTGAAGATCCTCTGCGATCAGCTGGGTATCTGGTGCATCGTGGTGATTTCGGAGGCCAATCCAGAGAAGAATATCAAATACAGACATGCCTGGAACATCGTAAAGATCGGGGGCACATATTACCATCTGGATGCCACCTTTGACAATACCTTAAGCCATATGGGACCTGTGCGGTATGATTATTTTAACCTGGATGACGGAAAAGTATTCCGGGACCACGAGCCTGTGATCTGGAAGGTTCCAGCCTGCACAGTCAGCGACGGGTTCTATTACCGGGTGAAGAAGCTTTCTTTTACGAAAATGGAAGAGGTGGAAAAACGGGCGCTGCAGGCAGCGAAAAAAGGGAAAGAACTGATATTTCACTGGAGAGGCGGCGCTTTGAACCGGGAGACGGCGGCACAGATGCTGAAAGCGTTCAAGGAAGCGGGAGAAAAGAAAGGCAAATATCCAAGAGCGGCCATTAACTGGCCTCAGGCAGTGTTACTGGTGGAATATCTGAGTGAACTTCCGGCAGAAGAACTGGTGACAGAGGAAGCCAATGAAGGAGAACAGCAGATGTGAAGTGCAGAAGGAAAATTTTTGTGATGGAGAAGCAGGTCAGTTCCTGGACGCCTTTACGGATGGCAGTGCGGGCTACATCCATGGCGGCATTTCCGGCGCCGATGTAAGGAGTTGGGTTTCCAGACGCTTGAAGAGAAAAAATGAAAAAGATGAATTTTTGATACTATAACCTGAAATTATAATATCCATTACTATTATATAGTTGACAAATGGGTATGACATTGTTAATATAAAAAATAACTTAACGATAAACGAGACGAAGAAAGCGAAGAAAGCAGGAGTTGCCATGGATCGAATTGTGTTATCACTGCTGGTAGATAATACCTCCGGTGTTTTGAGCAGAGTGGCGGGATTATTCAGCCGCCGTGGTTATAATATTGAAAGTCTGACAGTAGGTGTGACTGCAGATCCGAGATATTCCCGGATGACGGTCGTATCCACGGGAGATCAGAAGATCTTAGAGCAGATCGAAAAACAGTTGAGAAAGCTGGAAGATGTTCGTGATATCAAGGAACTTCGTCCTGGTCATTCGGTATACAGAGAACTGATCATGGTGAAGATCCGCGCAAATTCCAGTGAGCGTCAGGCGATCAGCGCAATCTCCGATATTTTCCGTGCGAAGATCGTTGATGTAGGTAAGGATTCTTTGACTGTGATGCTGACAGGTGATCAGTCCAAGTTAGATGCATTGATCAATCTGCTAGAGGATTATGAGATTCTGGAGCTGGCGAGAACCGGTCTGACCGGACTGTCCAGAGGCGCGGATGATGTCCGCTATTTACCATAAGGTCGCTAGAGTTTTTACCAAAGATATATGGAAGCTTTTGGTGAATGCTTTAACAATATAAACTATTTTTTAAAGAGATGAACTCTCAGGAGGACGCAAGTATGGCAAAGATTTATTATCAGGAAGACTGCAACTTATCCATGTTAGATGGAAAGACCATCGCCATCATTGGTTACGGCAGCCAGGGACATGCACATGCATTAAACTTAAAGGAATCCGGATGCAATGTGATCGTAGGTCTGTATGAGGGCAGCAAGTCCTGGGCTAAGGCTGAGAAGCAGGGCTTTGAGGTTTATACAGCAGCAGAGGCAGCTAAGAGAGCAGATGTTATCATGATCCTGATCAACGATGAGCTGCAGGCAGATATGTACAAGAAAGATATCGAGCCAAACTTAAAAGAGGGCGATATGTTAATGTTCGCTCATGGTTTCAACATTCACTTCGGCTGCATTAAGCCACCGGCATATGTTGATGTTACCATGATCGCACCAAAAGCACCAGGCCATACTGTACGTTCCGAGTATCAGGTTGGCAAGGGAACTCCTTGTCTGGTAGCTGTAGAGCAGGATTACACAGGAAAAGCACTGGAGAAAGCACTGGCTTACGGTTTAGCAATCGGCGGCGCAAGAGCTGGTCTTCTGGAGACTACCTTCCGTACTGAGACTGAGACTGACCTGTTTGGTGAGCAGGCTGTTCTTTGCGGCGGCGTTTGCGCATTAATGCAGGCTGGCTTCGAGACTCTGGTAGAGGCTGGTTATGACCCAAGAAACGCTTACTTTGAGTGTATCCATGAGATGAAGCTGATCGTAGATTTGATCTATCAGTCTGGTTTCGCAGGCATGAGATATTCCATCTCCAACACTGCTGAGTACGGCGATTACATCACCGGACCAAAGATCATCACCGAAGAGACCAAGAAGACTATGAAGAAGATCTTAACCGATATCCAGGATGGTACATTTGCAAAAGAGTTCTTACTGGATATGTCCCCAGCAGGACGTCAGGTTCACTTCAAAGCTATGCGTAAGCTGGCTTCCGAGCATCCATCTGAGAAGGTTGGCGAGGAGATCCGTAAGCTGTATAGCTGGAACGATGAGAGCGGCAAGCTGATCAACAACTAAGTTTAGAATTTAAAGGTTTATACCATTCGCAAAAAGCGTCTGCTGATCCGGAGAGGATTGGCAGACGTTTTTGCGTTATGAAACACGCAGGACGGGTATTATGATTTACGGCTTCTGCAGAAATCAATAAAAGTTTCCAATGCTTTGGAAGTGCGGTTGGGATAATAGGCAAATCCTACAGTCCTTTTATGAATCGGCACATCCAGCTTTAACTGCACCAGTTTTCCTGTCTCCAGATCGTCTTTGATAAATTCCTTAATGACGCTTCCCACGCCCAGTCCGATCCGGACAAATTCGATCAGTAGATCCATGGTGGTCACTTCCAGCAGGTTGTTGGCCTCAATCTGATTGAGCGCCATATATTCGTCCATATAGTGACGGGTAATATTGGTGCGGTCTAAGAGCATGACATTGCCGGACTGGAATACATCGGCTTGATCACCTTCCCTTAGACGGAAGTTCTCCAGATAAGAGGGAGAAGCAGCGAAAATGTCCTCGATATCCATAACCGGGAGAAATACCAGCCCCTTGGAGGTCCTTGGTTCTGCCACCAGACCCAGATCGATCTTCTGCTGTTCCAGCATATCCAGGGTGTGGGTAGTGGACTGGCTGTCGATGGAGATCTTGATGTGTGGGTACTGCTCAATGAAATTCTTTAAATAGGAGACCATGATAAAACGGCATAGGGTGTTGCTGACGCCGATCCGGATCTGTCCCATGTTGAATTCCCGCACACGCTTTAACTCCAGCTCCCCGGCATTTAACTGCTCGAAGGCAGAACTGGTGTGCTCAAAGAGAATTTGTCCTTCTTCAGTCAGCTGGACGCCTCTGGAATTTCTGGTAAATAAGACGGTGCTCAAGCTGTCCTCCAGTTTGCTGATAGCCTTGCTGATAGCAGGCTGGCTGATGTAGAGTTCTTTGGCGGCCTTGGAGATATTGCCGGCTTTGGCTACTTCGTAAAAGATCTTGTATTGTGATAAATTTTGATTCATTCGCGTTTATTCCTTCATTTCCATGATTTTTTGCCGCTCAGACGTTTCATATAGCAGTCAGAGCAGAGTGCTTGTGATGAAATAGGATTTACTATCATAACCACAATGAATGATACCTATGATTATTATATATTGTTATTATAACAGAGACCATGCTATAATACAACCATATAATATTGTGGGGCAAGCAGATTGCCCCACGATGAGATAAGATTGCCACGTGCTGTGCACACACAATCTTATAATACTCGTATGATTGAGAAAATGGAGGCATCATGTCATGTCGGTTGGAAAAGTGTTTAAATTTCATAATGATCTGGATACGGATCAGATTATTGCATCCCAGTATCTGTTATTACCTACCATCGAGGAGATGAAGGTACATACATTTGAGTCCCTGGACCCGGAATTCCCGCAGAAGGTAAAGCCTGGCGATTATGTGGTAGGCGGCGAGAATTTTGGCTGCGGTTCTTCCAGAGAGCAGGCGCCCAGCGTATTGAAAGCACTGGGCGTACAGGCAGTGGTTGCCAAATCATTTGCCCGTATTTTCTACCGAAACGCCATCAATATCGGCCTTCCTGTGATCGTGTGTAAGGATCTTCCGGACGCAGTTTCCACGGGAGACGAGATGGAGCTGTCTCTGACAGAAGGCGTGGCAAAGGCCAATGGACAGGTCTTTTCCTGCACGAAGCTTCCGCCTTATATGCAGCAGATTTTAAGCCAGGGCGGACTGATCGCGTCACTGAATAAGGAGGAGGCATAAAACGATGGGAATGACGATTGCAGAAAAGATCATCGCACTGGCAGCAGGTGTGCCAGAAGTGAAAGCAGGAGATATCCACACCGTTACCCTGGACCGGATGATGAGTAACGATGGAACCACGCATTTGACTGTGGATATGTATCATAATAAATTAAAACATCCAAGAATTGCAGATCCGAAGAAAATGGTCTTTATCGTGGACCACAACGTACCTTCTGACAGCCCGAAAACAGCTGCATCCCAGAAAAAGATGCGTGATTTCGCAAGAGAGCATGGGATTGATTTCTGGGAAGGCAAGGGTGTCTGCCATCAGATCATGATGGAAAATTACGTCTGTCCAGGCGAGCTGATCTTTGGCGCAGACAGCCATACCTGTACTTACGGCGCACTGGGGGCCTTCGGTACTGGCGTTGGATGCACAGACTTATTATACGGCATGGTGACAGGAACTTCCTGGGTGCTGGTGCCAGAGACGGTGAGATTTAATCTGACTGGAAAATTGCCAGAGGGCGTTTATCCAAGAGATCTGTTGCTGACCATCATTGGTCAGATCGGCGCCAACGGCGTGAACTATCAGGTGATGGAGTTTACCGGAGACGGAGCCAGGACCTTAAGTGTCAGCGATCGTATGGTATTGTGTAACCTTGCAGTAGAGGCTGGTGCAAAAACTGCCATTTTTGAGGCAGATGATGTGGCTTTGAAATATCTGGAAGAGCGTGGCAGAAAACCGAAAGCAGTCTTCAAGAGTGATGCGGATGCAGTTTATGCCCGTGAGTATACCTTTGATCTGTCCAAGATCCGTCCGGTTGCTGCAAAACCAGATTTTGTGGACGCAGTAGTACCGGCAGAAGAGGTGTGTGGTGTTCCGATCAACGAGGCATTTTTAGGCTCCTGCAATAATGGACGTCTGGATGATCTTCGGGTTGGCGCATCCGTATTAAAAGGAAGAAAAGTCGCTGACGGAGTCCGTTTCTTAGTGGTTCCTGCAAGCCAGGAGATTTATCTGCAGGCCATGGAAGAGGGGCTGATCCAGATCTTTATGGAGAGTGGAGCTATCGTGATGAACCCTAACTGCAGTGTCTGCTGGGGAAGCTGTCAGGGCGTGATCGGTGAAAATGAAGTGCTGATCAGTACCGGTACCAGAAACTTTAAAGGACGTGCGGGACATCCGTCTTCCAAAGTATATTTAGCCTCTGCAGCGACTGTAACTGCTTCTGCGATCAAGGGAGAAATCTGTACAGCAGATATGCTGCATTTATCAAAATAGAAACGAGGAAACCACCATGGAACAATTTACAGGTAAAGTCTGGGTGCTTGGCGATGATATTGATACGGATATCATCATTCCCACGGAGTATCTGGCATTAAAGACCATTGACGACATGAAACAGTATGGATTTTCCCCTCTGCGCCCGGAACTGGCGGGACAGATCCAGAAGGGGGATATCATTGTGGCGGGCAAAAACTTTGGCTGCGGATCTTCCAGAGAGCAGGCGCCGGAGGTCATTAAGGCCTTGGGCATCCGTTGTATCATTGCCAAATCCTATGCCAGGATCTTTTTCCGCAACTCCATCAACAATGGTTTACTTCTGATTGAGCAGGCAGATCTTCGTGATGATGTGAAAGAGGGAGATTCCATCACTGTGACCGTCAATGAGAATGTGGAGTATCAGGGAAAGAAGTATCCGATCACCTCTCTTCCGGAGAATCTGGTAGAGATCATCAATGCAGGCGGTCTGGTAAAGGCCATGAGAGCCCGCAACGGTCTGAAAGGAGAATAGCATGGGACAGACAGTAGTAGAGAAGATCATTGCCCATAATATAGGCAGAGACTCCATAAAAGCCGGAGAGATCGTGACGGTCCAGGTAGACCGGGTTATGATGGATGACATCATGATTCCGTTTATCGTAGATAAATTCAAAGAGATGGGATTTCAAAAGGTCTGGGATCCGGATAAGGCGGTTTTGATCTATGACCATTTTCTTCCGGCCAGCCAGGTGGATGATACCAGACATTTCCGTATAGGTGACGCTTTCGCCAGGGAGCAGGGACTGACCCGCATACATCGGACCGATGGTATCTGCCATCAGCTGATGACAGAGGCAGGTCATGTAAAACCGGGCAATGTGGTATTTGGAACCGACAGCCACACCACGACCTATGGCTGTGTGGGCGCATTTTCTACCGGTATCGGTTATACAGAGATGGCGGCGATTCTGGGGACGGGAACCTTGTGGGTGAAAGTGCCGGAGACCATTCATATTAATATAGAAGGAACGCTTCCGAAGGGCGTTATGTCAAAGGACATCATCCTGCGGATCATCGGCGATCTGCGGGCAGACGGCGCGACCTACTGCGCTTTGGAATTTACCGGTTCTACGGTTGAAAATATGAGCGTTGCCAGCCGTATGACCATGTCCAATATGGCCATTGAGGCAGGCGCAAAATGTGCGTTATTTACACCAGATGAGAAAACAGCCGAGTATTGCCAGATCCAGCTGGATGATTTTCAGAAGAATTTAAAGGGAGATCCAGACGCATCTTACATCCGCACTTTAGAATATAAAGCAGAAGACTTTGTTCCGGTGATGGCATGCCCATCCCAGGTGGACAAGATCCGCAATGTCAGCGAGTTAGAGGGAACCGCCATTGACCAGGTGTTTATCGGCTCTTGCACCAATGGACGTCTGGAAGATATCCAGGCAGCAGCAGCCGTTTTGAAAGGGAAAAAGGTCGCTCCATTTGTAAAACTGATCGTCACTCCGGCCAGCAGAAAAGTCTATGAGGACGCCCTGGCATGTGGCGCATTCAGGACTCTGGCAGAGGCAGGAGCCATTATTACCCATCCTGGATGTGGTCTCTGCTGTGGCCGTGCAGGCGGTATTTTAAGCGATGGAGAACGGGTGGTAGCCACCAATAACCGGAATTTTTTGGGGCGTATGGGAACCTCTAAAGTGGAGATTTACCTGGCATCTCCGGCCACTGCGGCAGCCTGTGCAGCAGCTGGAAAGATCGTTGCAGCAATATAAAAAACAGATATTTGGTTTACATAAAAAAGAGCCGACAAAAATCGACTCTTTTTTTACACAGTCGCATTTAACAAAAATGTAATATTTGCGTAAAAAACGAAATGAAAAGACATATAAATATTTAACAAAAATAAGACAGAAATTCGTGCAAATGTCATAAGAATGGAAAAACTCAAAAAATGCCCAGTGTCAAAAACGCCAAAAGTGGGGGAAATCCATTGACTTTTGGAGACAGATTCCTATATAATCTCCACCGTCACCTGACAATACAGGCAAAAGTGGGGATCAAACCCAAAGAAGCCTAATTTTGAGGAAGAAAGAAAAGAGGGTATCTATGCTAACATTGTACTCGTTTCTTCAGAATGTGTTTCTGTTCGTAAAAACAGTAGCGGTGAAAGTTACCAAACGGACTTACCGCAGCGCTGCAGTCTTTGTATCTGCGGCTTCTGTGATCACGGTAGTAGCACTGACCTCCAGTGGATTTGGCAGCGGCGGCAAGAACATGCTGGTCGCGTTTGCTGAGACAAATTCCGGCGAGCCGGAAAACACGGAGGAAGAAGAACCTGAAGAGACTGAATTGCTTACGGAGGCAAAAATACAAGTTGATCTTACGGATTCACGGCGACAGGGACAGAGGTTTGTCGGCCAGATGCTGACACAGGATGTCCAGAGACAGGAAGAGAGCCGGATTGCGGCTCAGGCAGAAATTGAAGAAGTGAAGAAGCAGATTCTGATGGAAGCAGAAACTGCCAGGAAAAAAGCAGAGGAAGAAGCAAAACGTGCTGCCGCTGTGGTCGCCTATAGTGACGAGGATTATCAGGTTCTGTTAAGGATCGTCCAGGCAGAAGCAGGAATCTGTGATGACAAGGGAAAGATTCTGGTTGCCAACGTGATCATCAACCGTGTGAAGAACAGTGAGTTTCCTAACACGATCAAATCCGTGGTATATGAGAAATCCCAGTTCTCACCAGTATCCAACGGCAGTATCAATACAGTAAAGGTCACCAGACAGACCATTGACTGCGTTGACCGTGCCCTTCAGGGCGAAGATTATTCTCAGGGCGCTCTGTACTTTATGTACCGGGGCGGCTCCAGAAGCGGAGCGATCCGATGGTTTGACCGCCATCTGACGTTTCTGTTCAGTCATGAGAAGCATGAGTTTTTCAAATAAGATAGTGAATGAGTCAGGGCTTGAATTTATAAAAGTCCCTGGCTCATTTTTGTAATAATAGGTAAAACCGACAAGGTGTGTTTCGGCTCGCTGGTGTTTGGAGAAATTAGCGTTACGGGTTCCAGCCGTCATTTCCACCCAGTACCAGTTCTTTGGCGAAATGTTTTGCTTCCCGTTCATCCAGCACATGACACCAGTCCGGCCGCGACTGCATGGCCGCCCCTGGCCCGTAGCTTTTGTATTCGGCAAAGAACACCGTATCATGGGCGGACTCTTTCCCCCAATCATTCCAGCCTTCTGGGCAGATGTGGTGTTCCATCTGACAGTTTAAGAGAACAACTTTGGCATATTCACGCCATGGCCGTCCAAGGTAAGCAGAATGTGGCGGACAGTTGCTGGTGAAAAGGCAGCTCTGGCACACATAGCCGTATTCCTGGCCTTCTGGAGTAGAAGCGGCAGTCACGTAACTGCTGATAGGCTGCCCGGTATATTTGGAGAAAAATTCACAATCTTCAAAATAAGCCGTTGCCCCGCCAAAGATAAAATCGATATCTCCTTCGATATAGCATCTCTGGTAGAAATGCCGTCCATTGATCCTTGGTGCAAACTGTTTTGGCCCTACAAATCCATTAGGCTCGATCTCTTTTGGCGGCAGAGGCGCTGTGAACAGGGTATCCTGGTTTCCTAAAAAACGGCAGTCGTGGAATGCGATCCGGTCTCCGTCTACGTAAAGAGCCAGCGCCTGCCCCACCTTTGTGCCTGGCCCGGCGCTATTTTCAAAAGTCAGATTGCTGGCTGTGAAATCATGGGTGTCGATAAAGCAGGAGTAAGTGCGGAAAGTCCCTAATTTTCCGATATCATCGGATGGCATCCGGGCATAAAGACCATAAGTTAAGATGGTTTCTTCAGCGGATTCTCCTGTGAAGGAAACGTAAGGAACGGTCACGTGGATCTGTTCCCGGTAAATCCCTTTGTGGATAAAAAGCGTAACCGGTTCCTGGTTGTCTGCTGGCAGGCTGTCAAGAGCTGCCTGGACAGAAGTAAAATCTCCGGTTCCGTCCTGTTTGATGTGGATCATAGCATTCGTCCTTTCTGAGGCTTTTTGTGTTCCGGCACCGGCGCAGAGAAAACGTCGGTCCGTGAATAGTATGATTATACCCGAAAAACAAAGAGTTTACCAGTAATGATTCATTGACATTTCCTCAATCCTTTTCTATGATGAAAGATATCACAAAAAATGACGGAGAGGGATAGTAATGGAGAGAAATATCATTTTTTTTGACCTGGATGGGACATTGACGGATCCGATGCTTGGCATCACCCGTTCTGTCCAGCATGCATTAAAGGCTTATGGCGTTATAGAAGAGGATTTGACCAGGCTGATTCCATTTATCGGCCCGCCTTTAAAGGACAGCTTTATGAAATTTTATGATTTTTCAGAGGAACAGGCCAAAGAGGCCATTTACAAATACCGGGAATATTTTGCGACCGGCGGTCTGTTTGAAAACCGGGTGTATGAGGGAATACCGGAGATGCTTGGCAAGTTAAAAGCGTCGGGAAAGAAGTTATATGTGGCAACCTCTAAGCCGGAAAAATTTGCCAGACAGATTTTAGAGCATTTCCAGCTGGATTCCTATTTTGACTACATTGGCGGTGCTAGCATGGATGAAGTGCGGGTGAGAAAGGGCGATGTGATTGCCTATACCATGGAACAGGCAGGAGTCCGGGATGTGGATCGCAGCCGGATGGTCATGGTAGGTGACCGGGAACATGATGTGTTTGGAGCGAAAGAACAGGGCATTGACTGCGTGGGCGTGTTGTTTGGTTACGGCTCAAGAGAAGAGCTGGAGGCAGCAGGAACCTGGAAAATTGCCGCTGATATGGACGAACTGACTAAAATCCTCATGGAGGATTTGTGAAACCCGCACAATAGATAGAATGAAAATCATAAGACAAAACGCTGAAAAACATCAAATTGCTTCAAAATACTGACATTTCCTGCATAAAAATGGTAAAATAGATCATGATAACAGTACAATGCTCTTTTAAGTATGCAGAAAGGATGAAAGGCATGTTTGAAAAAGGCGAGTATATCGTGTATGGAACCACAGGAGTCTGTCAGGTTATGGATATCACAACCATGAAACAAAAGGAAGCACTACAGACAAAGCTCTATTATGTGCTGGAACCGGTGTCTTCCCCGGGAGGAAAGATTCTTACTCCTGTTGAGGAAAATAAAAACCCCATGAGACGGATTGTTACCAGAGAAGAAGCAGATCGTCTGATCGAAGAGATCAGAAATGTAAAAGACCTGCAGATCGGTGACGAGAAGCAGCGGGAGGCGAAATACAAAGAAGCTTTAAAATCCTGCGACTGTAAAGCCTGGATCGGCATCATCAAGACCCTGTACCGGAGAAAAAAAGACAGGATGGTTCGCGGCAAGCGCCTGACAGAGGTGGACGAGCGGTATTTTCGGAAAGCAAAAGATAATCTGTACCGGGAGCTGGCGATTCCTTTAGGTATCACCGCAGAAGAAGTCGAGGGATATATCATTTCCAGGATCGATCCGGAGATAGGCCGGAACTAGCCTGAATATGGAATGAAAAAGAAAAAATAAAAAAATTAATGGTGTCAAGAAAAAATACTTGACACCCTGCGCTTTTTCGTGTATGATAGCACAGGTGATGAGATGGAAAAGATTGTAGAACAAGGAATGTTGTATGATTTTTACGGCGAACTGCTGACACCGCATCAGAGAAAGATTTATGAAGATGTGGTATTTAACGATATGTCTTTAAGCGAGATTGCCGAGGAACAGGGGATCAGCCGTCAGGGTGTCCATGACCTGGTGAAACGATGTGACAAGACATTAGCGGAATATGAGTCAAAGTTAAAGCTGGTTGAGAAATTTCATCAGACCAGACGGATGGTGGAAGAGATTCGCCAACTGACAGGAGAGTATCAGAAGAATCAGGACATGAAGCTGATTCAGAAGATCCAGCAGATCGCAGGCGAGATTATCGAACTGTAAGACATAAACAGGAGGATTGCGATGGCTTTTGAAAGCTTATCCGACAAGCTGCAGAATGTATTTAAGAATCTGCGTGGCAAGGGCCGACTGTCAGAAGCCGATGTTAAGGCTGCCCTGAAAGAAGTCAAGATGGCTCTGTTAGAAGCTGATGTAAGCTTCAAGGTGGTAAAACAGTTTGTGAACTCCGTTCAGGAACGTGCCATTGGACAGGATGTGTTAAACAGTCTGACTCCGGGACAGATGGTGGTCAAGATCGTTCATGAGGAACTGATTTCCCTCATGGGTTCTGAGACTAAGGAGATTGAGTTAAAGCCGGCCAGTGAGATCACAGTGATCATGATGGCAGGTCTCCAGGGTGCAGGTAAGACCACAACCACCGCCAAGATCGCAGGAAAGCTAAAGGCGAAGGGCAGAAAACCATTACTGGTTGCCTGTGATGTGTATCGTCCGGCAGCGATCCAGCAGTTACAGATCAATGGAGAAAAGCAGGGTGTTCCGGTATTTTCCATGGGGGATAACCAGAAACCGGTCAACATTGCGAAAGCAGCCATTGAGCATGCACAGAAGAATGGTTTTAATGTAGTGATCTTAGATACTGCAGGCCGTCTCCATGTGGATGAAGACATGATGGCTGAGCTTCAGGAAATCAAGAGAGAAGTTCAGGTGCATCAGACACTTCTCATTGTTGATGCCATGACCGGACAGGATGCGGTCAACGTGGCAGAGAATTTTGAAAATAAGATCGGCATCGATGGCGTCATCTTAACGAAGATGGACGGTGATACCAGAGGCGGTGCGGCATTATCCATTAAGGCTGTGACCGGAAAACCGATTTTATATATTGGTATGGGTGAAAAGCTTTCTGATTTAGAACAGTTTTACCCGGACCGCATGGCTTCCAGAATCCTCGGAATGGGAGATATCCTTTCTCTGATCGAGAAAGCAGAGATGGAAGTTGACCAGGAAAAAGCTAAGGAATTGACCCAGAAGTTAAAGAAAGCTGAGTTTGATTTTAATGATTTCCTGGATCAGATGCGCCAGATCAAAAAGATGGGCGGTATGGCAAGCATCATGAGCATGATGCCAGGTATGCCGCAGATGAAGGGAGATATGGCTGTAGATGATTCAGCCATGGACCGTGTAGAAGCGATCATTCTTTCCATGACGAAGGAAGAACGTGCCAATCCGGCAATCCTGAACCCATCCAGAAAACAGAGAATCGCCAGAGGCGCAGGCGTGGACATCAGCGAAGTCAACCGCATTGTAAAACAGTTTGACCAGATGCGCAAGATGATGAAGCAGCTGCCAGGTATGATGGGCGGCGGCAAACGTAAAGGCGGACTTGGGGCATTAGGCGGTATGATGGGAAAGTTTAAGATGCCCTTTTAATTAGTTAGCAAAGCATATGCTTTTGTCTATAGGTAAATCACGACAAGGAGGTGAAATTGACATGGCAGTAAAGATGAGATTAAGAAGAATGGGACAGAAAAAGGCTCCTTTCTATAGAGTTGTAGTTGCAGATTCCAGATCTCCAAGAGATGGTAAGTTCATCGAGGAGGTTGGTTACTATAATCCAAACGTTGATCCAAGCGTAATCAAATTCGATGAGGAAGCAGCTAAGAAGTGGTTAGCAACAGGCGCTCAGCCAACTGAGACCGTTAGCAAGCTGTTAAAGATCGCAGGTATCCAGTAATCCTGAGGTGATGATATGAAAGAATTAGTTGAAGTTATGGCAAAAGCTCTGGTGGAACATCCGGAGGAAGTTTCTGTCATCGAATCCGAGCAGAATGGGGAAACCGTCATCGAACTGAAGGTGGCTCCTTCTGACATGGGTAAGGTTATTGGTAAACAGGGCAGAATCGCAAAAGCCATTCGTTCTGTTGTGAAGGCAGCAGCCTCAAAAGAAGACAAAAAAGTAGTTGTGGAAATTCAGTAACTTACTTACAAGACCGCCGGCCTTTTTGGGCAGACGGTCTTTGTCGCTTATGTGACCAGCCGCAGGCTGTATAAAACCTGCGGGCACGATTCTGTCGCAGGATGACAGCATTCGATTTTGTATATACGGAGAGAGAATATATGGAACAGACATTGCGTGTAGGCGTGATCACTTCCACCCACGGCGTAAGAGGGGAAGTAAAGGTATTTCCGACAACAGACGATGCAAAGCGGTTCAAGAAATTAAAGCACGTCATGATCGATACTGGAAAAGAATTAAAACCCATGGAGATTGAGCAGGTCAAGTTCTTTAAGAACATGGTCATTGTGAAATTCAAAGGGTTTGACAATATAAATGATATTGAAATCTATAAGAATAAAGATATTCTGATCACCAGAGAGGACGCAGTTCCATTAGGACCGGACGAGAACTTTATCGTGGATCTGATCGGGCTGAAGGTGGCAACGGATGAAGGTGAGGAGCTTGGAACATTAAAGGATGTGCTCCAGACCGGTGCCAATGATGTCTATGTGGTGGAAATGACTGATGGCAAAGAACTGCTTCTCCCAGCCATCAAGCAGTGTATTTTGAATGTGGATTTAGAACAGCAGACCATGACAGTCCATGTGTTAGACGGGCTGATGGATTTATAGGAGTACGACCATGAATTATCATATTTTGACCCTATTTCCGGAAATGGTCATGGATGGACTGAACACCAGTATCATTGGCCGGGCGGTGGAAAAGGGACTGATCTCTATTGAAGCTATCAATATCCGTGACTATTCCAAGGATAAGCACAACCATGTGGATGATGCTCCTTATGGCGGCGGTGCAGGTATGGTGATGCAGCCTGGACCGGTCTGTGATTCTTATGAGGATCTGTGCCGGAAGATCGGAAAACGGCCGAGAGTCCTCTACATGACGCCACAGGGACAGACCTTTAACCAGTCGATTGCGGAAGAACTGGCGAAAGAAGAGGATCTGGTCTTTCTGTGTGGTCACTATGAGGGCATCGACGAGCGGGCGCTGGAGCTCATTGTGACGGACTATCTGTCTGTAGGCGATTATGTGCTGACGGGTGGAGAACTTCCGGCCATGGTGATGATCGACTGCATTTCCCGTCTGGTTCCTGGCGTGTTAAATAATGACGTTTCCGCGGAAATCGAGTCTTTCCACGATAATTTATTAGAGTATCCCCAGTATACCCGGCCAGAGGTGTATGAGGGAAAGAAGGTTCCGGAGGTGCTGCTTTCCGGACATCATAAGAATATTGAGACCTGGCGGCGCCAGCAGTCCATCAAACGGACGTTGGAACGCAGACCGGATCTTTTAGCGGATGCTAATCTGTCCAAGAAGGAAAAACAGTATCTGGCAGAGCTGTTGGCGGAACAGGAAAGCAAGTGTGAGTGATGAACTGGCGGGTCAGAAAAATGGCGTAAATACAAAAAAATACTTGCTTTTTTCTATTTGCCATGATATGATAACAGAGTTGTGAAAATAAGAGATGGTCCTCTGTTACGATAAGAGTATTAAGAACATCAAACATATGAAGGAGGTTCACACAATGAACGAGATTATTAAGAATATTGAAGCTGCACAGTTAAAGGCATCTGTACCGGAGTTCCATGTTGGTGATACTGTTAAAGTATACAACAAGATCAAAGAGGGTAACCGTGAGAGAATCCAGGTTTTCGAGGGTACTGTTATTAAGAGACAGAACGGTGGCGCAAGAGAGACTTTCACTGTAAGAAAGAATTCTAACGGTATCGGCGTAGAGAAGACATGGCCAGTACATTCCCCATTCGTTGACAACATCGAGGTTGTTAGAAAGGGTAAAGTTAGAAGAGCAAAACTGAACTACTTAAGAACCAGAGTTGGTAAAGCTGCTAAGGTTAAAGAGTTAGTGAAATAATTCATTTTAGAGAGTGTGAGTTAAGGGACAATAAAGTATTTTATTGTCCCTTTTTTCCACTTCTGGATTCCGCTGTGGCGGCGCAGAAGAATACTGTTTGAGTGGACAGTTGCTGCAGGAGAAAACTGGTGGGCGGAGGTTCGACTTGAAAGAGACAGGAGCGGTTGCGGGTGGAGTTTTATCAGGAAGAGACAAATAAACTTCGGAGAATGATCGTATGGCTGGTGGACATCATCGTGGTGATTTCCCTGGCCTGGTTTGTGGTGTATGGGTTTGGAACCCAGATCCGGATCACGGGACAGTCCATGACGCCGGAGCTAAGAAGCGAAGACGTGGTGTTGATGAACCGTTTATCCTATGATCTGGGAAGCCCGAAACGGTTTGATGTAGTGGTCTTTGAGCGGGAGGATAAGAAGCCCAATGTGAAGCGGGTGATCGGACTGCCGGGAGAGACCGTACAGATTAAAAATGGACAGATTTACATTGATGATAAGCCTTTAGAGGCCGATAAAGGATTAGATCAGGTGTCTCTGGCCGGACTGGCAGAAAACCCGGTGGTATTAGAAGAAGATGAATATTTTCTCCTGGGTGATAACCGGGATAGCAGCGAGGACAGCAGGTTTGTGAAAATCGGCAATGTAAAACGGAGACAGATCCGGGGAAAGGTCTGGTTGAGACTGATCCCGTTTATTGATTTTAAATTGGTAGAGTAGGAGTATTTTATGAATATACAGTGGTATCCAGGTCATATGACCAAGGCGAAGCGTGCCATGCAGGAGGACATCAAGCTGATCGATCTGATCATTGAGGTAGTGGACGCCCGTATTCCATTTTCCAGCCGGAATCCGGATATTGATGAGCTGGGAAAGAATAAGGCACGCTTAATTTTGTTAAATAAATCCGATTTAGCCAGCGAGACCTGGAATGATGCCTGGGCGGCATGGTTTAAGAGCCAGGGATTCCATGTGGTGAAGATCAATTCCAAGAGCGGTGCTGGTTTAAAGCAGATCAATGGCGTGGTGCAGGAGGCATGTAAAGCGAAAATCGAACGTGACCGGAAACGCGGTATCTTAAACCGCCCGGTCCGCGCTATGGTAGTGGGAATCCCAAATGTGGGCAAATCCACGTTTATCAATGCTTTTGCAGGAAAAGCCTGTGCCAAAACTGGCAATAAACCAGGTGTTACCAAAGGAAACCAGTGGATCCGTCTGAATAAGAGCCTGGAGCTTTTGGACACTCCGGGTATTTTATGGCCGAGATTTGAAAATCAGGAAGTGGGACTGCGTCTGGCATTTATCGGCTCCATCAACGATGAGATCCTGAATAAGGAAGAACTGGCTGCAGAGTTATTAAAATTTATGGGTGAGCGTTATCCGGAGACTTTAAAAGAACGGTATGATGTGGAACCTGGCGATCCATACGAGATGTTGGGCCAGATCGCCAGAGCCAGAGCCTGTCTGTTAAAGGGTAATGAGTACGATTACAAAAAAGCGGCGAATTTATTCCTGGATGACTACCGGAATGGACGCCTGGGCCGCATGACCCTGGAATTCCCGCCGCAGGAGGAGAAGGCAGATGAAGCCACTGAACGGTGAGAAGCTGGAGAAAGAGTTAGCCCGCCTGGAAGCTATGCGGGAGTATGAGGATACTTATGACGCCTGTGCCTATATCTGTGGCATCGATGAGGCCGGAAGAGGTCCTCTTGCAGGCCCGGTGGTGGCGGCAGCGGCAGTGCTTCCCAAGGATTGTCAGATCTTTTATTTAAACGATTCCAAGAAGCTTTCTGAGAAGAAAAGAGATCTTCTGTTTGATGAGATCAAAGAGAAAGCAGTGGCTTACGGCATCGGGATCGTCAGTCCACAGGTGATCGATGAGATCAACATCCTGCAGGCCACTTACGAAGCCATGCGCCAGGCCATCAGCCAGCTTAACGTGATACCGGAGATCCTGTTAAATGATGCAGTGACCATCCCGGGTGTAGATATCATGCAGGTTCCGATCGTGAAGGGGGATGCCAAGAGCGTTTCTATCGCTGCGGCCAGTATCTTGGCCAAGGTGACCAGGGACCGGATGATGATGGAGTACGATCAGATTTATCCGGAATACGGATTTGCAAAGCACAAAGGATATGGAACGGCGGCACATATTGCGACACTGAAGGAATATGGGCCATGTCCGATCCACAGAAGAACATTTATAAAAAAATTTGTAACTGTTTAGCAGGTCTGCGCACTTGCTGCGCTGACCATAAGAACACATAGGCCAAAAGGCGCTGGACAGTTACAGAAATTCTGCTAAACGGAGTGCTGGAAAATTGGAGAATAAGAGAGCAGTGGGCAGCCGTTACGAGGAAGAAACGGCTGCCTTTTTGCAAAAAAATGGGTACCGGATCCTGGAGAAGAATTTCCGGGACCGGAGAGGCGAGATCGACCTGATCGCAAAGGATGGAAGAACTCTGGTATTTGTGGAAGTGAAATACCGGAAAAATGCGAGAAATGGCTATCCGGAAGAGGCAGTGGACACCCGAAAACAGAAAAAGATCCGTGAGACCGCTGCGTATTATGTATACAAAAACCGGATTCCGGAATATACCCCCATGCGGTTTGATGTGGTGGCAGTGTTGGACGGGGAGTTCAAGCTAATCAAGGATGCTTTTTATGAAAGGAGAGGATGAAAGTGACAGAACAGCAGAAGATAAACTGGAAGCGGTCGGGAGATATTCCAGTGTTACAAGATGTGTCCAAGGGAGCTGTGCATATGCTTCAATTTCCACTTTTAGAGCAGCAATCCTGGATCAGTCACGGATTTTCTACCAGAATGGGAGGCGTCAGCGAAGGCTGTTATGCATCGATGAATTTGAGCTTTACCAAGGGCGATGATCCGGAAAAAGTCCGGGAAAACTATCGGAGAATGGCAGATATGCTGGGGATGGATATGGAGAGGATGACGTTGTCCTTCCAGACCCACACCACCAATGTGCGTCTGGTAACAGAAGAAGATGCTGGAAAAGGAATTGTGAAAGAACGGGATTATACAGATGTAGATGGTCTGATCACCAATATTCCGGGGATTACCCTGGTGACCTTCTATGCAGACTGTGTGCCGCTGTACTTCGTGGATCCGGTTCACCATGCCATCGGTCTCAGTCATTCCGGCTGGAGGGGAACCGTTCACCGTATGGGCCGGGTAACCTTAAAAACCATGAAGGAAGCCTTTGGAACAAAACCGGAGGACGTGATCTGTGCCATCGGTCCAAGCATCTGCCAGTCCTGCTTTGAAGTAGGGGGAGAGGTCATTGAGGAATTTCAGAAGGAATTCGATCCTTCTTACTGGAAAGAACTATTTTATGCAAAAGAGAATGGAAAGTATCAGCTGGATTTGTGGAAAGCCAATGAGATCGTGTTATTAGAGGCGGGGATTCAGAAAGAAAAGCTTCAGATCACAGATATCTGTACCCGCTGTAATCCAGAGTATTTGTTTTCCCATCGGATCATGGGAAATGAGAGAGGAAACCTTGCGGCGTTTTTGGGGATACGATAGGTGTATGTGAATCCCCTGATTCCGGCATTTTGTCCGGTTGATCCATTCAAGTCGAACGTCCGTGAGACTTGGCGCGTGATTCTGGTCAGCGAAGCTGACATATTCCTATCAGAATCACTGCGCATCCTCGCGGAGCGTTTATCTCAGTCGGAGACCCACCTCCCACTGAGACAAATTTGCTATTACTCACTACCCAAAGAGGTGGGAGTCTTCTCGACTGAGATAAAAACGCCTTTTATTCAGTTTTTCCGGCATGAAATTTCTGCAGCAGCTTCTGGATCTTGATCGTAGGAGACAGAGCAGCCCCAATGGAAATATCATGGTTAAAGGAGTTTACAATGGCGGCCAGATACTTGCTCATATTCGCCTCCAGATACCACTCCCGCTCCATCAGCTCCTTTGGACGGTAATTTAAGTTGGTAGTGATGACATAGTCGATATAACCCTTGTTATAGAACTCATCAAATTTCTCCAGTCCGTTGGTAAACAGACCAAACGTACAGCAGATGATGACTTTCTTCGCTTTCCGGTCCTTTAAAGCCTTGGCAGTGTCTAACATGCTCTCGCCGGAAGAAATCATATCGTCGATAATCAGAACGGTCTTGCCCTCTACAGAAGCTCCTAAGAACTCATGGGCAACGATCGGGTTACGGCCATTGATGACAGTAGAGTAGTCGCGGCGTTTGTAGAACATACCCATATCTACGCTTAAGTTGTTAGCCAGATAAACCGCACGGTCCATCGCCCCTTCATCCGGGCTGATGACCATCAGATGGTCTTTATCCAGCTGCAGATCCGGGTCATGCTTTAATAAGGTCTTTACAAACTGGTAAGTTGGCATAAAGTTATCGAAACCACTCAACGGAATGGAGTTCTGGACACGTGGGTCATGGGCATCGAAGGTGATGATGTTGCTGACCCCCATATTTACCAATTCTTCCAGAGCCATTGCGCAGTCCAGAGACTCACGTTTGGTTCTCTTGTGCTGACGACCTTCATATAAGAATGGCATGATGACATTGACACGATGCGCAGTAGCCACAGAAGAACCGATGACACGCTTCAGATCCTGAAAATGGTCGTCTGGAGACATATGGTTGGTAAAACCGCTGACGTTGTAGGTCAGGCTGTAGTTGGTCACATCAACCATCGCGAAGATATCAGCTCCGCGGACCGATTCATTGATTACTGCTTTTGCCTCGCCGCTTCCAAAACGAGGGCATTTCAGGTCCAGCAGATAGGAATCAACGTCATAACCGCGGTAATTCAGATCTTCCTTTCTGCGAAGAAGCTCTTCGATATCATTTCTCCGGAAAGAAACGATATGGTCATTGACCTGAGTTGCCAGATCCATGCAGCTTTCCAGTGCAGCAAGCTTTAATGGTGCAACAGGAAGAGAGTCATGAAAGACATAATTGTTTGCCATGGTGTGGAATCCTCCGTATATTATCTTTGCCGTGTGCATTACGGCATGAAATCGTATTTACTATAGCATCAAACCTCAAAATGCGTCAATGTTTTGCAGGAAAAAAGATAAATTTAGCAGAAAAGGAACGCAACAAGGATTCCTTTACAAACACGAGAAATCTTGTTATCATAAGGAAAGAACAGAAAATAAGTTCGGAGAGGGTAATTATTCAGTAGGTCTGCGCACATGCTGCGCTGACCGTAAGAACACATAGGCTAGAAAGCAAAAATCCCATCAGCGAAGCTGATCTGGAATGGATTTTTGCTCGTAACTATGAAGGTACTGAATAGTTGCCGGAGAGGAAAGAAATTTATGCAAAAAGGGCATACGATCAAATCTGTCGATCCGGGTTCCATTGCAGATGAACTGGGACTGGAGCCGGGGGACCGTCTCTTGTCTATAGATGGACATGAACTGGAAGATATTTTTGATTACGAGTATTATATAGAAAACGAATCGATTATGGTGGTGATCGCTAAGAAAAATGGAGAAGAGTGGGAACTGGATATCGAGAATGATTATCAGGATCTGGGTCTGACCTTTGAAAATGGGCTGATGAGCGATTACAAGAGCTGCCATAACAAGTGTGTGTTTTGTTTCATCGACCAGATGCCAAAGGGGATGAGAGAGACCCTTTATTTCAAGGATGATGATTCCCGCCTTTCCTTCCTGCAGGGTAATTATGTGACGCTGACCAACATGAAGGATAAGGATATTGAGCGGATCATTAAATTCAAATTAGCACCGATCAATATTTCTGTGCAGACGACGAATCCGGAGCTACGGTGCAAGATGCTCCACAACCGGTTTGCCGGGGAAGCGTTAAAGAAGATCGATCGTCTCTACGAGGCGGGAACCCCGATGAATGGGCAGGTGGTTATGTGCAAGAACCTGAATGACGGCGATGAGCTGGACCGCACCATCCGTGACCTGACCAGATATATCCCATGTATGGAGAGTGTGTCGGTGGTGCCAGTGGGACTTTCCAAGTACCGGGACGGCTTATATCCATTGGAGCCGATCACAGCAGAGGATGCAGCAAAAACCATAGACATCATTGAAAAATGGCAGAAGAAGGTCTATGCAGAGCATGGAATCCATTTCATTCATGCCAGTGATGAGTTCTATATTCTTGCAGGACGGGAACTGCCGGAAGAAGAACGTTATGACGGCTATATCCAGCTGGAAAATGGAGTCGGTATGATAAGACTTTTGACGACAGAGGTTCACGAGGCTCTGGATGAGTTAGAGGGTGATGAGGAAAAAGAGGAATTATCCATTGCCACTGGAAAGCTGGCAGCCGTTTATCTGGCTGGATTTTTAGAGGAGATCAAGAAGAAATTCCCAAACCGCAAGGTCCATCTCTATCCCATCCGTAACGATTTCTTTGGGGAAATGATCACCGTAGCTGGTCTGATCACGGGACAGGATCTGATCGCCCAGTTAAAGGACAAGCCTCTGGGAAGCCGTTTACTTCTCCCAGAATGTATGTTCCGGAGCGGAGAAGAGGTTTTTCTGGATGACATTACCAGGCAAGAGGTAGAAAACGCTTTACAAGTACCAGTGAATATTGTAAAATCAAGCGGTCAAGATTTTGTGAACGCAGTATTGCACGCTTCAGAGGAGTCAGGCGCTTCTTATGAGGCTTATGAATTAAAGGAGATTTCATATGAGTAAACCAGTAGTAGCGATTGTAGGACGGCCAAATGTTGGTAAGTCTACCTTATTTAATGCAATCGCAGGAGAGACCATTTCCATTGTAAAAGATACACCAGGTGTGACCAGGGACCGTATTTACGCGGATTGTAACTGGCTGAACATGAATTTTACCCTGATCGATACCGGCGGTATTGAGCCGGATACCAGTGATGTGATTCTGGCACAGATGCGGGAGCAGGCAGAGATCGCCATTGCCACAGCAGACGTGATCGTGTTCATCGTAGACGTACATCAGGGACTTGTGGATTCTGATTTCCGTGTAGCGGATATGTTAAGAAAATCCAAGAAACCAGTGGTTCTTGCAGTAAACAAAGTAGACAGCATCAAGAAATATGGTAATGATGTTTATGAGTTTTATAATTTAGGAATCGGTGATCCGATCGCTGTTTCTGCTGCCTCCAGACTGGGGCTTGGAGATTTATTAGATGAGGTGGCAAAGCATTTTGACACAGACAATATGGAAGAAGAGGATGACGACCGTCCAAGGATCGCCGTTGTTGGAAAACCAAACGTTGGTAAATCTTCTATTATTAATAAGTTAACCGGTGAGAACCGTGTGATCGTGTCTAATATCGCCGGAACTACCAGAGATGCCGTGGATACCGAGGTGGTATATCAGGGCAGAGAGTATGTATTTATCGACACTGCCGGACTGCGCCGGAAGAATAAGATCAAAGAGGAATTGGAGCGTTACAGCATTATCCGCACGGTGACCGCTGTAGAGCGTGCAGATGTGGTCGTTGTGGTTATTGACGCTACTGAGGGTGTGACGGAACAGGATGCCAAGATCGCAGGAATTGCCCATGACCGTGGAAAAGGCATCATCGTGGCAGTGAATAAGTGGGATGCCATTGAGAAGAATGACAAGACGATCTATGAGTTTACAAGAAAGGTAAAAGATACATTGTCCTTTATGCCGTATGCGGAGATCATCTTTATTTCCGCTGAAACCGGACAGAGACTGAATAAATTATTTGAGACCATCGATATGGTTCGTGAGAACCAGACTATGCGTGTGGCGACGGGTGTCCTGAACGAGATCATCACCGAGGCAACCGCCCTCCAGCAGCCACCGGCTGATAAAGGCAAACGTCTGAAGATCTACTATACAACACAGGTAGCGGTAAAACCGCCGACTTTTGTAAACTTTGTCAATGATAAGGAACTGATGCACTTCTCTTATGTTCGTTATCTGGAGAACCGGATCCGTGAAGCTTTTGGTTTCCGTGGTACGGCCCTGAAGTTTATCACAAGAGAACGTTCCGGAAAGGACGCTGAGTAATGGAAAGAATCCTTTGTCTGGCAGTGGGATATCTGTTTGGACTGTTTCAGACCGGTTATATTTACAGTAAGCTGCATCATGTGGACATCCGCAAAGAGGGCAGCGGCAATGCCGGAAGCACCAATGTTCTGCGCGTCATGGGTGTGAAGGCGGGAGCTACCGTATTTCTGGGAGATTTTTTTAAGACACTGATTCCGTGTATTCTGGTACGGCATTTTTTCCAGAATCAGCCGGAGATGGTGAATCTTCTGGTATTATACACGGCGTTTGGTGTGATCCTGGGGCATAATTATCCGTTTTATATGGGATTTAAGGGCGGAAAAGGAATTGCTGCGACAGCTGGCCTGCTGGTTGCCATGGATCTGCGGGTGACAGCGGTCTGTCTGATCGTTTTTATCCTGATCGTGGCAGTGACACGTTATGTGTCTCTTGGCTCTTTGGTAGTGGTAACCTTATTCCTGATCGGCATGGTATTTTTCGGAAGCCACGGTGCTTATGGACTTGGAAACCAGTATCTGATGGAATTTTATCTGGTTTCGGCGGCAGTAACGCTGATGGCATTCTGGAGACACCGCTCGAATATTGGCCGTCTGCTTCATGGAACAGAGAATAAGATCGGAAGTAAGAAAAAATAAGCGGCAGAGCATGCCGCCTGGGAGGACAAACATGGCAAAGATTGGTATCATCGGAGCAGGAACCTGGGGAATCGCCCTGTCGGTACTTCTTCATGACAATGGGCATAAGATCAGTGTCTGGTCGGCATTGCCGCAGGAAATCAAAGATTTACAGGAGAAACATGAGCATAAAAACCTTCCTGGCGTAGTACTGCCGGAGGATATGGAATTTACAGCGGATCTAGGGCATGCCATGGACCAGAAGGATCTTCTGGTACTGGCAGTTCCCTCTATTTTTACCAGAAGTACTGCTCATGCCATGAATCCTTTCTGTAAAGAAGGGCAGATCGTGGTCAATGTGGCAAAGGGCATTGAGGAGAGCACGCTTATGACACTGTCAGAGATCATCGAGGAAGAACTTCCTATGGCAGATGTAGCGGTGTTATCTGGTCCAAGCCATGCGGAAGAAGTGGGACGGAGGATTCCTACCACCTGTGTGACTGGAGCAAAATCCAAAAAGACAGCGGAATATATCCAGACTATCTTCATGAGTCCGGTGTTCCGTGTGTATACAAGTCCGGATATCTTAGGAATCGAATTAGGCGGAGCACTGAAAAATGTCATTGCTCTGGCAGCCGGAATTGCAGATGGACTGGGCTATGGAGATAATACGAAGGCTGCATTGATTACCAGAGGGATTAATGAGATCGCAAAGCTTGGTGTCCGCATGGGCGGGGCCTTTGAAACGTTCTGTGGCCTGTCCGGAATCGGGGACCTGATCGTTACCTGCGCCAGCATGCACAGCCGTAACCGCCGGGCCGGTATTCTGATCGGTCAGGGAAAGACCATGCAGGAGGCCATGGATGAAGTCCATATGGTGGTCGAGGGTGTATATTCTGCCAAAGCTGCCAGGAGGCTGGCTGAAAAATATGATGTTCCAATGCCGATCGTTGACCAGGTCAATGAGGTCTTGTTTGAAGGAAAGCCTGCTGCAGAAGCAGTGCAGGAATTGATGCTTCGTGATAAGACGAAAGAGGCTAACACTTTAACATGGTAAAATAATAACTCGTTATACCTAAAAAGTGTTGACATTTAAAAATAATGTACTTATAATAAAAAAAAGTTTTTGAATGTTATTTATGAGGAGGAAAACATTATGAAAAAACTGGTAAGTGTAAGCTTGGCAGCAGCTATGGTTGCTTCCATGACTGCTTGTGGTTCTAACAATACTGCAGAGACAACAGCAGCTGCAGCAGCAGAAACTACTGCAGCTGCAGGAGAGACAAGTGCAGCAGTAGAGTCCGCTACAGCAGCAGACGGCGCTTCTTTTAAGATTGGTGTTACCGGACCTTTAACTGGCGCAGCAGCAGCATACGGCAACGCAGTTGTAAACGGCGCAAAGTTAGCAGCAGATGAGATCAATGCAGCAGGTGGTGTAAATGGCTATACTTTCGAGGTAAACGGTCAGGATGATGAGAATGATACTGAGAAAGCGATTAACGCATACAATACCTTAAAAGACTGGGGTATGCAGATTCTGGTTGGTACAACCACTTCCAAACCATGTATCGCAGTTGCTGCAGAGACAGCAAATGACAATATGTTCCAGATCACACCATCCGGTTCCGCAGTTGAGTGTGTAGCAAATGACAACGTATTCCGTGTATGCTTCGCTGACCCGGATCAGGGTACTGCTTCTGCAAAGTACATTGGCGAGCACAAACTGGCTACTAAGGTAGCGATCATCTATGACAGCTCCACAGAGTATTCTTCTGGTCTGCGTGAGGCATTTGTTAACGAGGCTGCAAACCAGGGTATCGAGATCGTTGCGGATGAGGCATTTACCGCTGATACCAACACGGATTTTTCTGTACAGCTGGATAAAGCAAAAGACGCTGGCGCTGAGTTAGTATTCCTGCCAATCTACTATCAGGAGGCTTCCATCATTCTGAAACAGGCTTCTGATAAAGAGTTTGCTCCAATCTTCTTCGGATGCGATGGTATGGATGGTATCCTTTCTGTAGAGAACTTTGATAAGTCTCTGGCAGAGGGTCTGATGCTGTTAACACCATTCTCCACAACGGAGGAGACCAGCAAGGCATTTACTGATGCTTATGTAGCAGCATATGGCATTGAGCCAAACCAGTTCGCAGCAGACAGCTACGATGCAGTTTATGCAGTAAAAGCAGCGATCGAGCAGTCCGGTGTAACACCAGATATGAGCGTATCTGATATCTGCGAAGGCTTAAAGACTGCTATGACTGAGATTAAGATCGATGGTTTAACTGGTTCCGATATGACATGGAACGCAGCTGGTGAGCCAAACAAAGCTCCTAAGGCTGTTATGATCGAGAACGGCGAGTATGTAATGCAGTAAGTTTTGAATGGACATTCAAAATTAGATATGATTTATCAGATCCAGAGCGGGGTCGTCTTCGTGACGGCTCTGCTTTTTAATTTCAAAGGAGATGTTGCACTTGTACATCAGTTTTGCCTGTGATATAATTTCGAGATAAAATTAGAAAAATAAAGAGGTGGGGATTCATGAGTTTTCTGTCTTATTTAATCAATGGAATCAGCCTGGGCAGTATCTACGCGATCATTGCGCTTGGATATACCATGGTTTATGGTATTGCCAGAATGCTGAATTTCGCCCATGGTGATATCATCATGGTTGGTGGCTTCGTCGTGTTTACCATTGTCAGCACCCTGGGGCTTTCGCCATGGCTTGGGCTTCTGGTGGCAGTGGCGATCTGTACGGTGCTGGGTATTGTGATCGAGAAGGTTGCTTATTGCCCGTTGCGAGGCGCATCTTCGCTGGCAGTTCTGATCACAGCCATTGGTGTCAGCTATCTGCTGCAGAACGTAGCGCTTTTGATCTTTGGTTCCAATGCCCGTCAGTTTACTTCGATTATTAATCTGCCGAACTTAAAGCTGGCAGATGGCAGGCTGACCATTTCTGCAGTTACCATTGTAACGATCATTACTTGTATCGTGATCATGGTGGGGCTGACAGCTTTTATTAATAAGACCAAGATCGGCCAGGCCATGTTAGCCGTGTCCGAGGATACTGGTGCGGCAACCCTGATGGGAATCAATGTAAATAAGACTATTTCCATTACTTTCGCCATTGGTTCTGCTCTGGCAGCCATCGCGGGAGCACTTCTTTGTTCCGCATATCCGTCCCTGACTCCTTATACCGGTTCCATGCCTGGTATCAAGGCGTTTGTGGCAGCCGTGTTTGGCGGTATCGGTTCCATTCCAGGCGCTCTGATCGGAGGTGTGATCCTGGGTGTCATCGAGAACCTGACAAAGGCATATATTTCTTCCCAGTTATCTGATGCAGTTGTATTCTCTGTCCTGATTATTGTACTTCTGGTACGTCCTACCGGAATCCTGGGCAAGAAGATTACAGAGAAAGTGTAGGTGGGAGATATGAAAAATAAGAAAGCATTGAAGCAGAATATCATCACCTATGGTATGGTGATCGCGTTCTGGGCAGTGATCCAGATCATGATGAAGACTGGTAATTTAAGCAGTCTTGCGAAGGGACTTCTGGTTCCAATCTGTATGTATGTGATCCTGGCAGTTTCTTTGAATTTAACCGTTGGTATCTTAGGTGAGTTGAGCCTTGGACATGCAGGCTTTATGTGTGTGGGAGCTTTTTCAGGCGCATTTTTTACAAAGGTTGCAGAAAGTGCGATCCCGAGTGTCGGCGTCCGCTTTTTCATCGCCCTTCTGATCGGTGCTGCAGTAGCTGGTTTATGTGGTTTCCTGATTGGTATCCCGGTACTTCGTCTGAAAGGCGATTATCTGGCGATCGTAACCCTGGCATTTGGCGAGATCATCAAGAACCTGATCAACGTCATGTATGTAGGTGTTGACCAGCATGGTTTCCATTTTTCCATCAAGGATACTACATCCCTTGGTATGGATGATACCGGTGTGGTTATCATCAAGGGCGCCCAGGGCATCACTGGTACGCCAAAGGCAGCGACTTTTACGGTCTCCATTTTATTGGTTCTGTTAACCCTGGTGATCGTATTGAACCTGATCAATTCCAGAACCGGACGCGCGGTCATGTCTATTCGTGACAACCGGATTGCGGCGGAGTCTGTTGGTATCAATATTACCAAGTACAAATTGATGGCATTTGCCATTTCTGCTTCTTTAGCAGGAGTTGCAGGGGTTCTGTATGCCCACAACCTGTCTTCTCTGGCAGCGACACCGAAAAACTTTGGTTATAATATGTCCATTATGATCCTGGTTTATGTGGTTCTTGGCGGATTGGGCAATATCCGCGGTTCCATCATCGCAGCGGTGATCCTGACAGCTCTTCCGGAGTTATTACGTGGATTGAATGACTATCGTATGCTGATCTACGCGATCGTACTGATCGTGATGATGATCTTCAACTCCAGTCCAAAGGTATTGGAGAAGAGAGCAGTAATGAAAGAAAAATTCAGAAATAAGAAAAATACGGCAAAGGAGGCTGCTTAATCATGGCAATGTTGGAAGTAGAGAATTTAAGCATTTCCTTTGGCGGTCTGAAAGCCGTAGATGGTTTTCACATCTCCATTGAGAAGGGACAGCTGTACGGTCTGATCGGACCAAATGGTGCAGGAAAGACTACCGTATTTAACCTGCTGACAGGCGTGTATAAGCCGAATACCGGAAGTATTGTTCTGGATGGTCAGAATATTACCGGAAGAAAGACCATCGAGATCAACCAGGATGGAATCGCAAGAACATTCCAGAATATCCGTCTGTTTAAGGAATTAAGTGTGCTGGATAATGTAAAGGTCGGACTTCATAACCATTTCCAGTATTCTACCCTGGATGGTATCTTAAGAACACCAAAGTATTTTAAGGTAGAGAAAGCCATGAATGAGAAGGCCATGGAGTTATTAAAGGTCTTTGACCTGGATGGCGAGGCAGATTTTAAAGCGTCCAACCTTCCTTATGGTAAACAGAGAAAGCTGGAGATTGCCAGAGCTCTGGCTACCGAGCCAAAGCTTCTCCTGTTAGATGAGCCGGCGGCTGGTATGAACCCCAACGAGACAGCGGAGCTGATGGAGACCATCCGTTTTGTCCGCGATCATTTTGGTATGACTATTCTGCTGATCGAGCATGATATGAAGCTGGTTTCTGGAATCTGTGAGAAACTGACCGTATTAAACTTCGGACAGGTTCTGACGGAAGGACCGACTTCCGATGTATTGAATGATAAGCGGGTTATCACCGCATACCTTGGAGAGTAGGAGGAGAGTACAAATGGCAGCAATTTTGGAAGTAAAGGATCTGCAGGTGTATTACGGCGTGATCCAGGCGCTGAAGGGTATCTCCTTTGAAGTAAACCAGGGAGAGATCATCGCGCTGATCGGCGCTAACGGCGCAGGAAAGACTACCACACTTCAGACGATCACTGGTATGATCCCGTCTAAGGGCGGAAACATCATTTATGATGGACAGGATATCACCAGGATGCCAGGTTATAAGCTGGTGCCGATGGGAATTGCCCATGTACCGGAGGGACGCCGCGTGTTTGCGGAGATGTCTGTACTTCAGAACTTAAAATTAGGCGCATATACAAGAAGCAATAAGAATGAGATTGAAGAGACCATTAAAATGATATATGAGAGATTCCCACGTCTGGAAGAGAGAAAGAACCAGATGGCAGGAACCTTAAGCGGTGGCGAGCAGCAGATGCTGGCTATGGGCCGCGCCCTTATGTCCCATCCAAAACTGATCGTGATGGATGAGCCATCTATGGGCCTTTCCCCGATCTATGTCAATGAGATCTTCGATATTATCCAGGAGATCAACAAGTCTGGAACTACGGTTCTCTTAGTAGAGCAGAATGCGAAGAAAGCTCTGTCTATCGCGGATAAGGCATACGTTTTGGAGACTGGCAACATCGTGTTAAGTGGCGATGCCAAAGAACTGATGAACAATGACCGGGTAAAGAAGGCATATTTAAGCGAATAGAATCCGAAAATCATAAGTCCCGAATAGGGAGACACCCCCCTTGCATATACTTTAACAGCATAGCAAGGGGGTATTTTTATGGATCAGTATTCTGTATACAGGGACATTGAGGCGAGGACCAGAGGGGAGATTTATCTTGGCGTGGTTGGGCCGGTGCGGACAGGAAAATCCACCTTCATCAAGCGTTTTATGGAACTTTTCGTGCTTCCGGCCATGGAAAATGAACACATGAAGAATCAGACAAGAGATGAACTGCCCCAGAGTGCAGCCGGTAAGACCATCATGACGACAGAACCCAAATTTATTCCGAAGGAGGCAGCGGAAATTCCGTTGGATGAGGAGACAAAAGTGAAGATCCGCCTGATTGACTGCGTGGGGTTTATGGTAGAGGGTGCTGCAGGACATATTGAAAATGATAAGGAACGGCTGGTAAAAACGCCATGGTACGAGGAACAGATCCCATTTACCAGGGCGGCGGAGATCGGTACCAGAAAGGTGATCACGGATCATTCCACCATTGGTCTGGTAGTGACTACAGACGGTTCGATCGGGGATTTGAAACGGGAGGCATACATACCGGCAGAAGAGAAGACTGTCCAGGAATTGAAGAGACTGGGAAAACCATTTGTGATCCTGTTGAATTCTGTGAAGCCTTATTCAGATGAAACGGAAAAGCTGGCGGAGATCCTGGTGCAGAAATACGGAGTCAGTGTGCTTCCGGTTAACTGTGAGCAGTTAAAGAGGGAAGACGTGATCCGGATCCTGAATCAGGTGCTGAAGGAATTTCCAGTGACCCAGATACGGTTTTCCATTCCCGGATGGCTGGAGGTGCTTTCTTCTGACCACTGGCTGAAGGCTAAGGTGATCCGGCTGGCAAGACAGATCCTGGAGAAGATCACCCAGATGAAGGATGTGGCAGCGGCTATTCCAGAGGAGAAAGAAGAGGGGATCCAGGAGATCCGTCTTGGAAAAATGAACCTGTCAGACGGCACCGTGGATATGGATATCCAGATGGATGATCATTTCTATTATCAGATTTTAAGTGATTATGTCGGGCTTCCCATTGAAGGGGAATATGAGCTGATGCAGACGTTATCCCAGCTGGCTGCCATGAAAAAGGAGTATGAGAAATTCCGGAATGCCATTGCCCAGGTGCGGCAGAAGGGTTATGGAGTGGTGACTCCGGAGCGGTCTGAAATCGTCCTGGATGATCCACAGGTGGTCCGTCATGGAAACCGTTATGGAGTGAAAATGAAGGCCCAGGCCCCATCCATCAACATGATCAAGGCCCACATTGAGACGGAGATCGCACCGATCGTAGGAAGTGAGCAGCAGGCGGAAGACCTGATCACTTATATTAAGGAAAATGCGGCGGAGAGCGAGGACGGTATCTGGAACACCAACATTTTCGGAAAGTCCATTGAGCAGATCGTGGAGGACGGCATCCAGGCAAAGGTTTCCCAGGTGACAGAGGATTGCCAGATCAAATTGCAGGATACGCTGCAGAAAATTATTAATGACAGTAATGGCGGCATGATTTGTATTATTATCTGATCTGTGATATAATTAAGTATTAAAAAATATGATAACTGTGAAGAAATTGAACAGTTACAAGAATACTGTGAGGAGGCGGTTCTATGAGATTAACGTTCATAGGTGCGGATCATGAGGTAACAGGAAGCTGCCATTATCTGGAATGTGGAGAAACGAAGCTTCTGGTGGACTGTGGCATGGAACAGGGCGTGAACGTGTATGAGAACGCGGAGCTTCCGGTGAGTTACGCACAGATCGATTATGTGCTTCTGACCCATGCCCACATTGACCATGCAGGTCTTCTGCCGTTTATCTATGCCAGAGGATTCCGCGGCAAAGTGGTGACTACGATGGCTACGGTAGATCTTTGCCGGATCATGCTGAAGGATAGTGCCCACATTCAGGAGATGGAGGCTGAGTGGAAGAACCGGAAGGCCAGACGTGCCGGTGAAAAGGAGATCCCGCCATTATACACGTTAAATGATGCAGCCGGGGTCATCAACCTTCTGGAAGGTTATGAGTACGATGAGATCGTGGAACTGAATGATGATATTACGCTTCGTTTTATTGATGCAGGTCATCTGTTGGGATCAGCCTCCATTGAGGTCTGGTGCAGGGAAGGGGAAGAGACCAGAAAAATCGTATTTTCCGGCGATATCGGCAATATCAACAAGCCTTTGATCCGTGATCCACAGTATATTCGTGATGCAGACTATGTGGTCATGGAATGTACATACGGAGACCGAAGCCATCCAAGATCTGAGGAGCATGTGGAGGAACTGGCACAGATCATCCAGGAGACTCTGGACCGGGGCGGCAATGTGGTGCTTCCGGCTTTTGCAGTAGGCAGAACCCAGGAACTGTTATTCTTCCTGCGTAAGATCAAGCTGGATCATATGGTGACAGGACATAGCGATTTTCAGGTATATGTGGATAGTCCGCTGGCAGTGGAGGCTACTCATGTTTTTAAGCAGAACCTGCTGCGGTGCTACGATGAAGAAACCAGAGAACTGGTAGAGAGCGGCATCAACCCCATTGAGTTCCCAGGCCTGAAGGTGACAGTCACCAGTGATGAATCCAAGGCTATCAACTTTGATTCCAGGCCGAAGGTGATCATTTCTGCTTCCGGTATGTGTGATGCCGGGCGTATCCGCCATCATTTGAAGCATAACCTCTGGAGACCGGAGTGTACGATCGTTTTTGCCGGATATCAGGCAGTGGGAACCCTGGGACGTAGTCTGGTGGATGGGACCGATCAGGTAAGGCTGTTTGGAGAAACCATTGAGGTGAAGGCCCAGATCCGGATGATGGAGGGCTTAAGCGGGCACGCAGACCAGGATGGTCTGATCAGGTGGATCCGCGCATATAAAGAAAAACCGAAGATGACCTTTATCGTCCATGGAGATGATAAGGTGTGTGACATTTTTGCAGACCGGTTGAACCGGGAAGAGGGAATTCCGGCGTCGGCGCCATTCAGTGGATCGGTGTATGATCTGGCAGAGGGCTGCTGGCTGAAGGTAACCAAGGGTATCCCGATCCAGCCGGAGAAAGAGAGCAGACGCAGAGCAGATGGCATCTTTGCCCGTCTGGTGGCTGCTGGCGAGCGCCTGTGCCGTGTAATTAAACGGAATGAGGGCGGAGCCAATAAGGATCTGGCGAAATTTACCGATCAGATCCATGCTCTTTGCGATAAATGGGATCGATAGGATTGATAGAAAAATAACAAAAAATTTCAAAGAACCGCAGGGCGGTAGCGGAGGACAGACATGACAAAAGTACAGATATATACCGATGGATCAGCAAGGGGAAATCCAGACGGCCCAGGCGGTTATGGGGCAGTGCTTCATTTTACAGACCAGAAGGGGGTGCTTCATGAGCGGGAGCTTTCCGCCGGATATGTGAGGACAACCAATAACCGGATGGAGTTAATGGCAGCAATCGCGGGCCTGGAGGCACTTACCAGGCCCTGTCAGGTGGATCTGTATTCCGATTCCAAGTATCTGACGGACGCCTTTAACCAGGGATGGATCGATAATTGGGTGAAGAATAACTGGAAACGTGGCAAAAGTGGTCCGGTGAAGAACATAGATCTGTGGGAGAGACTGTTAAAAGCCAAGAGCATTCACCAGGTCACATTCCACTGGGTGAAGGGACATGCGGGCCATCCGGAAAATGAACGGTGCGACTGCCTGGCGACCACGGCAGCAGATGGAACGGATCTGTTAGTGGATTCAGGCGTATGATTTTCTTACAATATATTACGAAATTTTCCTGGATATTCCATTTTCAATAGGTTTGTGTTATGGTAATCACATGAGAATGTGAGGATGACCATATGAAACATAAAGGATTGATTGCGCTGGCTGCGATCTTTGCAGCCGGGATCCTACTTACGACCTTTACCAGCCAGATATTGGGGGTGAAGGAGCCGGTTGGGACAGTTATGATAACGAATGAGGCAGATACGGAAGGTGTGCCGATGGCAGGAAGGGCAGCGGCTCAGGCTGCGATTGATGAGGATCCTGCATCACAGGGACAGAAAACAGCAGCAGAGGAAGCCGGTGTGGCGGTTTATGGACTGGATGCAGGCGCAGATGGAGCGTCAGCTCCAGGTGGAGAGGCTGGCGATGGCACCATGTCCAGGAAGATGGCACAGGATGAGGCGGCCAGGCCGGAGATGGCTATGGAAGAGTCCCCTGATGCAGATGGAAAAGCTGTGTCGATTTCTCCATTAGATCCAGAACCGGCGTTGACCGGTGACAGCGATGGCGCCAATATAGAAATGGAACTGACAGATGGATCAGGGAATTCTTCCTATTATCGGAACCGTCTGGCAGAATTGGAAAACCGGATTCAGAAAAACAGGGAAGCCCAGACCGCATCCAACAATAGTAATTCTGCCAAGACACTAGCAGACAGTGAGTTAAAGCTGTGGGATAATGAACTGAACCTGATTTACAACGCTGTCAAGGATGATCTGGATGACGGAGAAGCAGCTGATCTGGTAGAGGAAGAACGTGCATGGATCCGTGAGCGGGACCGGAAGGCGATCGATGCAGCTAAGGCAAGCGCCGGAGGCTCTCTGGAGAGTGTGGAATACACAGCATCCCTGGCAGATTCAACCAGAGAGAGGGCATATGAACTGTTAGACCGGTATGAGGACCGGATCCAATAGAAGAAAAAAGGTGCGGAGCCAAAAGTTATGGTTCTGCACCTTTTTAATTTGCGATTTCAAAAATGTGCCTTCAAAAAACTGCCAGAGGCGGTGAATTATTTGTTGGCAATGCTTTCTGTGATCAGTTCCACGCAGCGGTCAATTCCAAAATGGCTGCTGGAGAGCATCAGATCATAGCTTTCTGGATGTCCCCAGATGGTGTCAGCGTAGAAATCAAAATGACGTTTTCTCATACGATCGATTTTATGGATTCTTTTTCTGGCCTCAGCCTCACTGATCTGGTTCCGGGCCATGACACGCTCTATACGGGTTTTCTGGTCTGCATAAATGAAAACAGAAATCATATGTTTCCGACCGGACAGGATAGAGGAAGCGCATCTGCCCACAATGACACCGCCGCCTTTCTGGGCAATTTCCAGAATGGTTTTCCGCTCAATATCAAAAGCGATCTGGCTTTCTGAATAGAAAGAATGAGCCATGGTGACAGTGTCAGAAAATGGATTGCCGGCTAACAGGTTGTTGATGGACAGAGGTCGCTCTCCATACTCATTTAAAAATTCTTCAGAGCAACCACTTTCTTTTGCTGCCTTCTGGATCAGCAGTTTATCGTAACATGGTATATTTAATTTCTGGGCAAGTGTTTCGGCAATTTCCCGTCCGCCGCTGCCATATTCACGGCTGATGCAGATTACGGTATCGTTTGGTATGTTCTGGCTCATGATGTTGTTGCCTGCCTTTCTTTTGTTTTTTTATGAAAAAATTTTTCTGTCTTTATTATAGCTTGCACTGGAAAAAGAAGTTAGTATATAATTAGTATGCTAGATATATAAAAATTATATAACAAGGCGGCAAAGCATGAAGAATATCAATTTTGAATATTATAAAGTGTTTTATTATGTGGCCCGCTATGGCAGCTTCACACAGGCAGCCAAGGCCCTGTATAGTAATCAGCCCAATGTGGCCAGAGTGATCAATCTGTTAGAACAGGAACTGGGATGTCAGCTGATGATCCGAACCAACAGGGGAATTCATCTGACAGAAGAGGGAAAGAAACTGTATAAGCGGATCTGGGTGGCATACGAACAGATTCGTCTGGGAGAGGAGGAATTGTCTGAACGTGAGACGGGTCAGGGAGTGGTGGTCCTTGGTGCCAGTGAGATGGCGTTGCACCTGTATCTGATGGAGCAGATGCAGCAATTTCACAAATTATATCCGGCAATCCAGATGAAGGTGTATAATTATTCAACGCCAGAGGCAATCAGGGCATTAGAGTCGGAGAGTGCGGATGTGATTTTTGTCACAGCAGAGATTTCCAGAAACAGAAATCTGGAACGTGCCGGATGGCAGACCAGGCTTCTAAAGACCTGCTCCGATGTTCTGATTGTCGGACCAGATCAGAGAAAGCTTGCAGAAAGTGTTCATTCCTTAAAAGACCTGCAGTCTTATTCTATGATACAGCTGGGGGCTGATACCAGCAGCTACCATACCTACAGTCAGTTTTATTTAAAACATGGTCTGACGATGCATGCAGATATTGAAGTGGCAACAGCGGATCTGATCCTTCCAATGGTGGAAAAGAACCTTGGAATCGGATTTCTGCCACTGGAACTGACCCAGACAGCACTGCAGCAGAAAAGGGTGTTTCAGATTCCTTTACAGGAAGAGATTCCAGAGCGGGGAATCTATATGATCTACAAAGCAAGGAAAGAAGAAAACCAGGCAAGAAAAAAATTCCTGGATATGTTAAATTTTTCTCAAAAAGAGTCTGGAAAAATTTGAAAAACGTGATAAGATATAGGACACGAACGGGCTTCACTACAAGCCTGTGACAGAAAGGCAGAAACATGAAATGGTTGAAGAGTAAACGGGGACAGATGTCAGATGCGATGCTGACGATCACATTTCTGACGTTTTCTGGAGGATTGCAGGATGCATACAGTTATTGCATGCGAGGAAAGGTATTTGCCAATGCCCAGACAGGCAATATTGTTTTGATGAGCGGCTATTTCTTTGATGGTGATTTTCACAAGGGACTTCACTATCTGATTCCTGTACTTGCCTTTGTATGTGGTGTTTTTGTGGCTGAGCAGGTGCATATGCGTTACAAAAATATGAAACGGGTGCACTGGCGGCAGCTGGTGGTGTTAGCTGAAGTCATTTTGTTGTTTAGCGTAGGTCTGATGCCGGAGTCAGCGAATATGGCGGCCAACGCCCTGACCTCTTTTGCCTGCGCTATGCAGGTGCAGACGTTCAGGAAGGTTAATGGTTATACCATCGCCAGTACCATGTGTATTGGTAATATCCGGAGCGAGATCGAGTCTCTGAGCGCTTATTTAAAGACCCATAACCACAAGCTGCTGGATCAGACTTACCGTTATCTGGGGATCATTTTGATCTTTGCGCTGGGAGCTGGCACTGGATTTAAGCTGGCGGAATCTCTTGCGTACCATACGATCTGGGTCTGCTGCCTGCTGCTGATGGTCAGCTTCGTCCTGATGCTGATCCCGGCAGACGAATTTGTATTGCCCAAAGATATTCCAGAGGAAGATTATCTGTACGGAGGAAGAAAATAGGCATGTCTGGGACGCAAAATTTTTTCTCCACCCTTGATAAATATTTCCACATATGATAGGATTAAAACGATCATGCGTTTATTAAAAAACAGAATGTAACTGTGAAAAAATGAAACAGTTGCCAACAGATTTACCGCAAAGGAGGTAGCTTATGGGTGCTGTATTAGCAAGCCTGGTTCAATATATTGTGAAGGTTCTTATTTTCGCTGCAGTGGCGTGGGCGGGCATCACCTGCGGAAAGAAATTCCGTGATAAAAAGGACGCTGCAAAAAATTAAGTAAGAAAAGAAGAAAGAAATTTATGCGACGGATCATGAGAGCATGATGAAGGTTGCAGGTAATTCGGAGGACAAGAAGTTGAAGAAATACGGTGTAAACGAATTAAGAAGAATGTTCCTGGAATTCTTTGAGAGCAAGGGCCATCTGGCTATGAAGAGCTTCTCACTGGTTCCACATAACGACAACAGCTTACTGCTGATCAACTCTGGTATGGCTCCATTAAAGCCATATTTTACCGGACAGGAGATTCCGCCAAGAAGACGCGTGACCACCTGCCAGAAGTGTATCCGTACCGGCGATATTGAGAATATCGGTAAGACTGCGCGTCACGGCACATTCTTCGAGATGTTGGGAAACTTCTCTTTCGGTGATTACTTCAAGACAGAAGCCATTCACTGGTCCTGGGAGTTTTTAACAGAAGTAGTCGGGCTGGATCCAAACCGTCTGTATCCATCTGTTTATTTAGATGATGATGAGGCGTTTGACATCTGGAATAAGCAGATCGGCGTTCCAGCAGAACGCATCTTCCGGTTTGGTAAGGAAGATAACTTCTGGGAGCATGGCGCTGGCCCTTGTGGTCCATGTTCTGAGATCTATTATGATCGCGGCGAGAAGTATGGCTGTGGTAAGCCAGGCTGTACCGTTGGCTGTGACTGCGACCGATACATGGAAGTATGGAATAACGTATTTACCCAGTTTGAGAATGATGGACATGGTAATTATACGGAGTTAAAACAGAAGAATATTGATACTGGTATGGGCTTGGAGAGACTGGCTGTGATCGTACAGGATGTAGATTCCCTGTTCTGTGTGGATACCAACAAAGCACTTCTGGATGAGGTATGTGCACTGGCTCATACGGAATATCAGGCTGACGCGAAAAAGGATGTTTCCCTGCGTATCATCGCTGACCATGTGAAATCTTGTACCTTCATGATCTCTGATGGTATCATGCCTTCTAACGAAGGCCGTGGATACGTGCTGCGCCGTCTGCTGCGCCGTGCAGTCCGTCATGGCCGTCTGCTTGGCATTGAGGGACGTTTTATGCCAGAACTCAGTAAGACTGTGATCGCTCTGTCTAAGGATGGTTATCCAGAACTGGAAGAGAAGCAGGTCATGATCTTAAAGGTACTGGCTGAGGAAGAAGAAAAATTCAATAAGACCATCGACCAGGGTCTTGTGATCTTAGGAGAGATGGAGCAGAAGATGGTAGCAGAAGGAAAGACAGTTCTTTCCGGTGCTGACGCATTTAAACTGTATGATACTTACGGATTCCCGTTAGATTTAACACTGGAGATCCTGGAAGATAAGAACTTTACCGTTGACGAGGATGGTTTCCAGGCTGCGATGAAAGAGCAGAGAGAGAAAGCGCGGAAAGCACGGAAAGTCAGCAACTACATGGGCGCTGATGTAACGGTATACCAGTCCATTCCGGCAGCCATTACCAGTAAATTCGTTGGATATGACCGTCTGGTTCATGATTCCAGGATCACTGTCCTGACTACTGAGGATGAGATCGTAGAGGCGCTGACCGATGGACAGACTGGTACGATTATTGTAGATGAGACACCGTTCTATGGCACTATGGGCGGCCAGCAGGGTGATGTTGGTACCATCGTAAGTGATCATGGTCAGTTTGAAGTAAAAGAGACCATTCATTTACAGGGCGGCAAGATCGGTCATGTGGGTGTGATGACCAAGGGTATGTTCCAGACAGGCGAGACCGTTACCTTAAAGGTATGTGAGAAGAACCGCCTTTCTACCGCTAAGAACCATAGCGCCACCCATCTGCTTCAGAAAGCACTGCGTATGGTACTAGGCGATCACGTAGAGCAGGCTGGTTCCTATGTAGATGCCGGACGCCTTCGTTTCGACTTTACCCATTTCTCTGCTATGACTCCAGAGGAGTTACAGAAGGTAGAAGATCTGGTCAATAAAGAGATTCAGGCAGCGCTTCCGGTTATTACCGAGGAGATGAGCCTGGATGAGGCAAAGAAATCCGGAGCCATGGCACTGTTTGGTGAGAAATATGGTGAAAAAGTACGCGTTGTG
>ERZ827452.572-NODE-572-length-48302-cov-5.811926_pt1 | contig 48302 bp, 67 predicted proteins | sample MGYA00519866_ERZ827452 | MGnify/ENA primary metagenome ERZ827452 (study PRJEB31778, sample SAMEA3449307) | human gut metagenome | biome: human gut; feature: human-associated habitat; material: faeces | place: United Kingdom | collected 2010/2012 ... | reverse complement strand
TAAGTGGAGATGAATACAATTCGATAGAGAAACTTGTTAGATAAATTACAATTTAGTAATTAGTTAGAAAAATAGTAATTTGTTGAGAATACAGGAGTAAATAGAATGTTAGAAAATACAAAATTATTCTTTTTAAAAGAAGATATATTTAAAGAGTTTGGTATAGAAGAAGGAGAAAAATTATATCAAAATGTAGAAAAAATTTATAACGAACTTATTTCTTCAGCCAATTACCGTGAAAGTGAAGCTATAAAACATCATTTAATAACAAATTTATTTCCAACAATGGCATATTACAAAGCTTTATTAGATAATGGATATAATATTGATACAGCACTTTCTTATGTAAGAAAAGAAACTAAAAAGTCAGCAGAAATGAAAAGAATAGAAAATCAAAAGATGTCAAAAATGCCTTTTACATATCTAATGTATCGTTTGGCAGTAAAAGGTGTTATGAAAAAGAACTTTCCAGATGAAGGATTTGAAACAGAGTGGATTCGTTGTGACAAAACAGAAATTCATTTTGATTTGCATAGATGTATTTATAATGATTTAACTAAAGAATATGAATGCCCAGAACTTTGTACTGTTTTTTGTGAAAATGATGATATAGCTTTCAATGGACTGATGCCAAAAATTCGTTTTGAAAGAAATGGAACTTTGGGACAAGGTATGAATAAATGTGATTTTCATTTAATAAACAATAGAAAGAAAAATAGATAGTTACACAAATTACAATTTAGTAATTAGTTAGAAAAATAGTAAGTTGTAGGGGAGATTTATGTATGGAAAAGTGGTTAAAATGGGCAATAGAAATTCAAAGTTTAGCACAAGCAGGACTTACATATACAGATAATGTATATGATATAGAAAGATATGAAAGATTAAGAGAAATAGCAGCAGAAATAATAGAAGAAAAAAGTAATATAAGTTTGGAAAAAGTAAAAGATTTATTTTGCAACGAAAATGGTTATCAAACACCTAAAATAGATACAAGAGCCGCCATATTTAAAGATGATAAAATTTTACTAACTCACGAAAATAATGGAACTTGGTCATTGCCTGGTGGCTGGTGTGATGTTTTAGAATCTGTTGCAAGTAATACAATAAAGGAAGTAAAAGAAGAAACTGGATTAGATGTAGAAACAATTAAAATAATTGCAGTCCAAGATAGAAACAAACATAATAAACCTATATATGCTTATGGTGTGTGCAAAATATTTGTATTATGTAATGTTATTGGTGGAGAATTTATTGAAAATATTGAAACGACAGAAATTAAATATTTTTCATTAGATGAGATACCCAATAATTTAGCAGAAGAAAAAACAAATAATGAACAAATTGAGATGTGTTTTAAAGCATATAAAGATGAAAAGTGGCAAACACAATTTGATTAAAAAATTACAAGTTATAGAGCTCATGCGATATATTAGTTAGTACCAAAATAACAGGTTTAAAGCCTGTTATTTTTGGCACTATAATTTATTAGCCAAAGCCATCATATCCTCTTTTTCTGTATCTAAATACTCTTTTGTTGTATTTATATTACTATGCCCCATTTGACTTGCAACCTGTTCTATTGTATATCCAGCATTGTGCAAAGCATTCGTTCCATAAAAATGTCGTAATAAATGTGGATGCAATTCATTTAATTTGCAAGAAACTTTATATTTATTCAATAGTCTATTACAAAAATTCCTATTTACTGGTTTCTTAGTATTTATGCTTTTTTGACTAACGAATAAATATGGATTTTTAGTATTTATTTGTTGCCTTTCTTCCAAATAATCTTTTATAGCAAAATACATTATATTATTTATAACAACTGTTCTAAATTTCTCTCCTTTTCCAACGATATAAAGTTCTCTTTCATTTAACCTTATATCTCCTATTTTTATATTTGTTATCTCACTTGCTCGTAATCCACCATAACATAAAATTGATACAAAGCAAAAATCTCTTTTTGAAGCTTTTAAGTCTTTGGCTGCATAATGTTTAATTTTATTTACATCTTGAACAGAAATTATGTTATTATTTAATTTTGTTTTTTGTATCTTTATAAAATCACGATCCTTTATTACCATTTCTGTCTGTAGTTTTTCTTGAATCAAAAATTCATTATATGTACGAAGTGATGTCAATTTTCTATTTATTGTTTTTGGAGATGTACTTTTGTTCAATAAATATTGCTTATACATTTTAACATCTGCATAAACTAATTCCTTCAATTCTTCAGCGTAAGATTCTTTATAATATTTCTCATACAACTTCACATCACTATAATAACTATTTATAGAATTTTCAGATAATCTTAACTCATTCTCCATAAATTCCTTAAATCCCTCTAGCATAAAATCACTCCTTTTTGATTATGTTACATTTTTGCATAATGATTTTTTATGATTATGTTACATTTTTTATATATATTTTTTAAAATATTGCCTTAAAATGTATCATAATCGCAATTATGTTACATTTTTTTTATAGTAATTTTTTGCTCTATATATAATAGAGCAAAATTATTTTACATATACCTTACAGCATTTAGTAAAAATCCCATACCATCTAAAAAGCCATTTTTGTAAAACAAAAAGCTTTCTCTTGAATGAGCAGTTTCTATTGCATCATTTCTTCTAGTCATCATTCCCTTTAAAATTTCTTTTTCATCTGGTGCTAGGTTATCAGCCATAAAGTCATACATTTCTTTTGATTTTGATGCTACTTTGTTTTGGTTTAATACCATTTCTTCATCTTCCATATTTAAAGAATCTGATTTTTCTTGCATCTCAAAAATCTTTTGTATGAAATAATCACATTTCTTTTTATCCATAATATCAACTCCCATCTTTTTGTTTTCAAATATTGTATAAAATAAAATCTAAAAAAGGAACGTTGAAAAGAATAAAATTTTAAAAAATATTTTTCTGAAAAAAAGACATAAAAAGATAAGGAAAATATTGATATATAAACAAAAATATTTTTTTGAAACTAATTATTGAAATAAATTATAAAACTTAATAAAATATAAATGTGTATTAAGATTATGTTATAGTTTTTACTATAACTACCTATAAAGAATTATCTTTATAGCATAATTACTAAAATAAGTTAGTAATAAACACATCTGTATTTATTAAAATACGGCATAATTTTGGGTTACAACATAACTTATATATAGATTATTTGTTATGCTTAATAAATAAGAAAGTAAAATCAAGCTGGCCCCCTTAGCTTAGTTTACTTTCTCTTTTTTTGCCCATAAATAAAAGGAAAGGAGGATTTTTAAAAAATCTTTTTACACAAATATTCAATTAAAATTGGAAGGAGATTTTTATTATGAGAAGTGGTTTCGATTTAGAATTATATGGAGAAACATTTAAAAATTGTTTTATAGAAAGTTCTTCATATAAAAATGGAAATTTACAATTAAGTCTTTATGGTTTAGATGCAAATGTAAATCAAATATCACATTTTGCAGACATTACTTTGAATCAAAATGTTGTTAACTTAACAGATGACACCATTATTGTTGACAACAAATTTAAACCTACATTAGTACCACAATTAGAGAAACTAGGAATTTTAGCAGAAAAAATCAAAATGTGCATCATTGATAATGTCTTTTACCCTATTTACAAAATAGATTTTTCAAAAATAAATAGCCAAAGGTATTATGAAACTGAATTACTTGCAGCATAAATAAAAATGAAAGGATGAAATAATATGGAACAAGTAACAAAAACTAATTTACCAATAGTCGGTAGAATCCAACATGGAATGCAACAAATTGTAAATCAAAGAAAAAGAGTAACAGAATTAGGATATTTTATTGCAACAACTAAAAATAATAATATGAATTTTATGTTGAATAGATTTAATGAAAAATACCCAAAACAAACATCTTTAAATATTCAATTTTTTGACGAAGAACCGTTATCAATTCGTAAAGCTAGATATAATCAAGGCGGAGCTGTTTGTTATTGTATGGCTGGAACTTCAAAGGGAAAACAAAAAGTGTCTAATAAATGGCAAGACATTGAATGTAGTTCTGATTGCCAATATTGCATTAAACAAAAAGGTGCTAGTAAACCAGCTTGTAATTATGAAGGTACTCTAAAATTTTTATTACCTGAAATAAGTAAGGACAGAATTTGGATTATGAAAATTACAGGTCAACAATCTATATCAAATTTAGAAGAATACATAAATTTTCAAAAATATTTAGGAAATTCTTTAAAAGGAACTTATACAATATTCTTAAATCAAATTGAACAAACTAATTCTGAAGGAAAAAAATTCAATAATTTTGTTATTGATATTGTAAAAGCAGAAAATTTTAATTCAAATTATCAAAAAAATACTAATAATTCTATTGTATCCACAGAAAGTCAAAAAACTGTTGATAATCCTATTCAAAATCAAGCAGAAATAGTAAAAACAACTAAAAAAGAAACTAATAGCCAAACAAAAAACACTACAAAAAAATCTACAAAAGTCAATACTGATAATGTTGTACCAATTACAGAAAATGAAAAAGTTGATTCTCAAGCAGAACAATCGCAAACAACAAATGAACAAAATAAGCAAAAAACTGAAACATACAAGGAACATTGCTTTTTATATGACACAGAATATAAAACATTTAAAAAAGCTGGAAAAGATACAGAATATTTAATCGCTAAAGTAACTGATATAAACGATATAACAACAGATGTAATAGTAAAACCAGAATTTAGAGCAGAAATGGAAAAATGCGATATTGGAACAGAATTGATTATTGAACTAGAAAAATTTAAAGATAATATTATATCAAAACATATTGAGTTCGTGAACATTATGCCAAAAAAAGTAGCAGCATAGATAAATCTTGCTACCACAAATTTTAATTTCACACTATACCTATACTATATAGGAACAATACTAAAAATGTCAATACTCAAAATAAAAAAATTAAAGGAATTTCTATGCACAATAAATTTAAAATAGATGAGATGGTTATAGTTAATGGCATTGGAAAAGAAAACGGAACTATTTATAAAAATAGGATTGCAAAAGTTATTTGTCGTGATCCTTTTTATTTTGATTATAATATTAAGTTTAATGATGGTACTGAGGATTGGATTGATGGAAAATGCTTAGAAAAGTTGGAGGGAGAATTTTAAAAATGAAAATTACATATTTAAAAACCATTGGTTTTAGAAAATTTGAGAATGAATTTGAAACAGATTTATTCGATGTTACATCAATTACTGGTGGAAATGCAAAAGGAAAAACTAACATTTTATATGCAGTTATTTGGGGATTTTTAGGTTGCAATCTAACTGGAGATGACAAAGTATATATTGGAAATAAAAATACAGATAATTGCTATGTAGAAATACATTTTATTGATAATTTAGGAGTTACTCATACACTTAAAAGATTAAAAAATAAGTACAATAACAAAAAGAATTTTTTATTATTAGATGAAAAGCAAATAAGCCAAGATGAATTAACCTCTTATTACAGTGATAAAAAGCTATTTTTATCTATTGTAAATTCAAATTATTTTATTAGTCGTTCACCTGCAGACCAAAAAGCATTACTTGATAAATACTTGCCTGAAATTGATATTAAAGAAATTTATAATAAGTTAGATAAAGAAGAAAAAAGTATTTTAGAAGGATGCCCAAAAAATGTTACAAAATATATTCAAGAGTTAAATGATGATAAAAAAATGTACGAAGATAAAATAAAAAATCTACAAGGAAAAATTGCTTATGCAGAAAACTTTATTGGTGAAAAACTAGATACCCTAAAAACATTCGATAAGCAAGAAGAATTATCACTTGCACAGCAGGAATTATCATTCTTAAAGACTGACCAAAAAGCTGAAGCGAGAAATAAGCAATTAAAAATTGTTGAAAATCTTAACAGTCAAATAAACTTATATCAAAATCAAATAGAAACATTAACTACCAATATGATAAATGGAAAAAAGACATATCTTTCAATAAAAAATGAACCTATATCATATTGTCCAATGTGCAAACAACAATTATCTGATAAAGGTCGCTTGAATACCATACAAAATATGAAAACTGATTTAGAAAATGACTATTCAAATAAAATAAAACTTGAAACAGAATTACAAGAAATAAAGAAAAATCTAGCGGTTGAAAAATGTAAATTATATGCACTAGGAAATGACAATGCAGATAAACAAAAAACACGAATTACAGAAGTAGAAAATCAAATCAAAGTATTAGAAAAAGAAAAGTCTGAAATAGACCAATACAATACTTCAATAAATGTTAAGAGAGAAAATATACAAAAAGCAAAGGCAGATATACAAATATTTAACAAAAATATTGATGAATTATATAATAGTCTTGATTCTAATAAAAAAGCAAAAGATATTGCTCAGAAATTACTAATTAATTATATTGAAGCAAAAATGCAACATGCAACAAAACATTTAAAAAATGTCGGTATTAAATATTATACTATTTTAAAAGATAGTGGAGAAATTAAACAGGATTTTATTATTACATATAAAGGCAACGAATTTAAAAATTTGTCTAGGTCTGAAACTATTGCTACATCACTTGAAATTAGCAATATGTTAAATAAAATTTCTGGTGTTAATTTGCCACTATTTGTTGATGATAGCGAATCTTGTGCAGATTATAATTTTATTGAGGATTTTTCAAATGATACTCAAATTCTTATTGCAAAAGTAGAAAAAGGACAAAATTTAGAAATATCAAATTATCAAAATATAGAGACTATGCAAATTGCTGCATAGTCTTAATAAAATAATGGAGGAACACTTATGAAAATTAAAAGTTTATTAGTAATGCCAGGAAAAGAAGTACAAAAAGTAAAAATTCCTGCAAATATAAAATTTATAAAATCACTATTAGGAGAAGACCTACAAAAAATAAGAGTAAATGAAAATACAATTATTTATTTATCAAAGCAAACGGATTATACAGAATATAACAGGCTTTTTGATGGTTACATTTTAATTGGGACTTTTTTGATTGTATCTATAAAAAATAATAAAAGGGTTTCGATGAAAAAAAGAGATATTAGAAAATATACTAATATGTTCAAACTATCAAAGCATGAAAAGAAAGTAAATCTCTTTAAAGAAGAATTTTTAGAAGAATATTACTTTAATCAAAGAAAAATGAAAGAAAAAAATAGAGAGCATAATAAAGAGTTTATCTTTAGAGATGCCGCATAAATAAGGAAAGGATGATTTAAAAAATGAATAAATATGAAACAATATTTTTACTAAATATAAAATTATTAGAAAAGGATCAAAAAAAGATACTAGATAAAATAATAAAATGTATTTCGGATTTTGGAAAAATAAACGATATTAAAAACATTGGAAAGAGAACTTTAGCTTACGAAATAAGAAAGCAGAAACAAGCATATTACTATGAGATAGATTTTGAAGCAAAACCTCAATGTATTTCTGAACTAGAACGACTATATAGAATTACAGATGAAGTTTTAAAATTTATTACAGTAAAAATTGATGAATAAGGAAAGGAAATAAAAAATATGAACAAAGTAATTTTAATTGGTAGACTTACAAAAGATGTAGAACTTAGATATACTCAAACAAATAATACAGCTGTTGCTTCTTTTAGCCTCGCTGTAAATCGTAAATTTGTTAAATCTGGTGAAGAAAGACAAGCTGATTTTTTTAATATTATTGCATGGAATAAACTTGCAGAAAATATTTCAAAATATTTATTTAAAGGAAATCAAGTTGCGATTTCTGGTAGATTAGAAACAAGGTCTTGGGATGACCAAAACGGTCAAAAGCATTATGTAACAGAAGTTATTGCTGAAGAAGTAGATTTTATAGGAAGTAAAAACAAACAAAATAATGAGGCAATACTAAACTCACCCACTCCCATAAATAAAAATGATGATGATACATCTGATTTTATATGTAATGGTGATGATTTGCCATTTTAGAAGGAGGGCTATTTATGTTTAAGCAGTTTTTTATAAATAAGTATTTTCAAAAATTAAGTAATACTAAATTTTTTAGAAATGATGAAAATGCTATTATTGGTAAAGCAAAAGATATTATTAAAAATCTTCAAGACCAAATCTATTATGTAGAAAATCCACACAATGATATTGATGAGGAAAATAGAGATTTTATAGTTGAAGAAGCAAATTCACTAATAGAAGAAATACAAAAAGAGTATCGTAACAAAAATAATGTAATAGGACTGTATAATCACCCAATGGCAGGTTTCTATGTACTACAAGATAAATATACATTATATAAAGATTTAAAGGATTATTACAATGAATTGGAGGGAAAAAATAAATGAATAGTAATGAAATGATATTTACAGAAAATGAATTGCAAATTTTAGCAAATGCTTTGGTTGTACTCTTAAAATTTAATGAAACAAATGGATCAGATTTAGGAGACTTTATCAGTGTTTCTGGATTATTAAGTAGAATGAACTCTGAACTTGACGATATTGAATTTCAAAGAATGCAAGAAATGGAGGCTAACAGGAATGAATACTAATATTATAAGTGTTAAGTATGAGGACGACTTCTGTCCTCGTACTTTTAATGGTAGAGAATATTCATATTATACAAACAAAATATTAAATATTGGAGATTTAGTTGAAGCACCAACAAAATATGGTACAAAAATAGCAAAAGTAACTAGAATAAATGTACCAGAGAATGAAATTATAAATATTAAACCATATATGAAAACAATTACTCGTAAAATAAATAGAAATAGATATATCAATTTTTATGAGATTCAGGAAGATGCAGCATAATGAACGAAAAGCAAATTGCAAAAGTTTTAGTACAAAAATTGCTTGATATGGGATTTACTGTGCACAGATATAATGCAGTAACAACAAATTCTATTTATTTGAAATTGGATTATGGAGTATGTTGTGGAATTAGAATTGCTGATCATAATGGAAAAAAGAAATATCATTATAGATTTAATGTTGTAAAAGGTTATTGTGGGGATAAGATTATTTATTTTAAAAATCTTATCTCTTATTTTTATACCTTTGAAGAATTGCCACAACTATTAAATATGGTCCAAAAAGAACGAGAATCAAAAATTAAAAAATATGGTTTAGAGAATTACAAATTATATATGGAAAAAGAAAAACAAGAAAATGAGCTATTTAATAGATTTAAAATGGTAGCTTAAATTTGGAAGGAGAAAATTATGGATGGTTTAGAAAGATTGGAAAAAGAAGCAGTAGAAATGAATAATCATAATGTTATTTTAATTTTTAATTATATAAAAGAAAAAGAAAGTCTACGAGATAAATTTAATAATGAAGAAAAAACTATAAAAGGTATGTATGAATTTATATGTAATAAGGCAAGGACCGTTTCTCAAAATAATGTAGCAATAGTTCAAGACAATATTGTATATCTATGGGCTATGGCCTATTTCAATAAAACTAATGAAGAATTAGGAATAAATAAAAAAGTATCAACTCCCAAAAAGGAAACAAAGAAAACTGAAGTAAAAAAAGAAGAATTACAAGAAGAAAAGAAGGAAGAAAAAAAAGATAATCAAGTTTCTTTGTTTGAGGAGGTGAAAAAATAATGGGTTATATCACAGTAGCACATAGAAAAATTTTAAGACAATTAGACTCTATTTCATATTTTCCTAATGGTTGGGATAAATTTGTAAAAGACCAAGCAATTCATCATAATTTAATTATAAAATCTAGTAAAAATCAATGCTATTGCACAAATTGTCATACCACATTTATTAGTACCAAAAAAGTAAATGAAGAAATGAAATGTCCTAACTGCAATAACAAATATTTAATAAAAAGAAGCAATTTAAAACATTATAAATTTAAGGATTATTTGTCAATTTTGGATAAAGCAAATGACACTTTAGTTGTTCGATATTTTGAACTAAAAACAATTATAGATGCTAATCATAATACAACATCATCAGTTGTAGAGTTTGGCAGAGAAATACCTGATAAAACACGAAATAGAGCAGTATATATAAATGATAGAGTTTCCAGATGTCAAGGATGTATTTTTATAAATCATAGTAATTATTATGATGAAAATAATTGGAGAGAATATACTCGCAATTATTCACTTATTGATTATTCTGTTGCATTTCCTAACAATATAAAAAAGATTGTAAAAGATACACCTTTTAAATATAGCAATATATGGAATGTTGTAAAATATTCACCTTTTTATATAGATTTAGCAAAACTAATACAAAATACATCTGAAATATCAAAAGTAGAAATGTTATCAAAATTAAAATTATATAAATTAGCATTAAATGCCTATTGGTGCAATCCTAAAGGCAGTTTTCAATCAATTTTTGGTGTTCCTAAAACTTTTTATCAGTTTATGAAACGAAATAACATTACATATAGACAATTAAAAATACTTAGGTTATTACAAGAACCCAATATAAAAAAGATTCATTATTTAGAAACTTTTGCTAGTTATTATAATGATGAAATAGATACTTTTGAAGAAATTTCAAAATATATAAAATTAGACCGTTTTATACAGTATTCAAAAATGAAACACCATAAAATAGATATTCATATGTATAAAGACTATTTACGATTTGCTAAATTACTAGGGCTAGACTTAAAAAATAATAGATATGCTTTCCCTAAAAATTTAAAAGAATCTCATGATGAATTAGAAAAACAATACGAAATTAACAATAAAAAAATTATAAATTTAGCAATAGTAAAACGAAGTAATGAATTATCGAAAAATACATTCAATGATGGCAAATTTATTGTACTTCCTGCAACAAGCATAAAAGATTTACAAAATGAAAGTTCACAACAAAATAATTGTGTACGAACATATGCAGAAAAATATGCTGAAGGTTTTTGTGATATTTATTTTATGAGAAATGCTAAGAAACCTGGCAAATCTCTTGTAACAGTTGAAGTACGACATAATAAGGTAGTGCAAAGTAGAATTAAAAATAATAAATGTCCAACAGACCAACAATTACAATTTTTAAAAAGTTGGGAACAAAATGTATTGAAAGGAGCTGCTTAATATGACCACAAAATCAAACAATAAAGAAACAAAAATAAAAGATATATTTAATAAAATTCAAACTGGAGTAACAAATATAATAGAATCTGGAGAATATGCAAAATTTTTAAAGTTTAGTAAGAATTTTCATTCATATAGTTTTAATAATATTGTTCTTATATATTCTCAAATGCCAAATGCAACAAAGGTTGCTGGATTTAAAACTTGGCAAAGTATGGGAAGAAAATTAAAATATGGATCAAAAGGAATACAAATAATATACCCTATTAAAAGAAAATATGAAAAAAATACTACTATTGAAGGCCAAAATAGCTTATTAAATAGTGAGGAAAAAGAGCAAAAGCAAACAATAGAATATTTAACATATAGAGCAACTTATGTTTATGATATATCGCAAACAGTTGGTGAATCATTGCCAATGGAAGATGATAGATTAAATACAAACAATAACATAGAACTATTTAATTATTTAAAGTCCTTTTCCCCATTCCCTATTAAAGAAATTGAAATTTTTGGTAGTACACAAGGTTATTGGAGTCCAAACGGAAAATATATTGCACTAAAAAAAGATTTATCTATTGATGATAAAGTTACTACACTACTTCATGAACTTACTCATGCATTATACGATGATTTTGACTATAAAAAAGATAGAAATTTATCAGAAACTTTTGTTGAATCAGTTGCTTACATTGTAGCTGATTATTTTAATTTAGATACATCAATATGTAGTTTTAATTATATTACATCTTATGTAAAAGATGATATAAAAATACTTATGGAATTAGGAGATAAAATACAAAAAACAGCTAATAAATTTATAAAAAGATTAGAAGATGATATCAATAATAGAAATATACGAATAGCTGTATAGAAAGGATTTGTAAAAATGCAAATAGAAGATTATATAGAAGTCGCAAGGCATATAAATATATTAAATGTAGCATATCATTTATGCTTAGAAATAACAGACGATAAACATACAGAAGTTAAAGCAATTTGTCCATTTTGTGGATATAATAAAAATTCAAAAATTGCCACATTAAGTTTAAATACTACAAACAACAAATATTGTTGTAGTCGTTGTGGTGCAGGCCGGATATTCAGTAGGACTATATGCTCGTGTTAAAGGTATCGATAATAAGAAAGCATATAGAGAATTGTTAGATAAAGAATGTTTTTCTATTCAAAAAAGTAACATAACAATAAGTCCTATAAATGAAATTGCAGATATAGATAAAAGAGATGCAATTTATAGAACTTTTTTAAATATGTTAAAACTTGAAAAAAGCTCAAAATTAGCACTAAATAGACTTGGCTTTTTAAATTCTACTATTGAAGAACAGATGTATAGAACAATCCCTAACAAAAGTATTCATAGAAGATTAATAGCATATAGATTGTCAAAACTTTATGATTTATCTGGAATACCTGGATTTTATCAAGAAGCAGATTTTAAATGGACCTTTTCTGCAGGTAAAGGGATATTTATACCAATATTTGATGAAGAACATAAAATACAAGCCTTATCAATACATTTAGATAAGCCTTTTAATAATACAAAAGACATGTGGTTTTCTAGTAAAGATAAAATTAACGGTACTGGGACTAAAAATCTATTAAGCAAAAATAATATTGATGAAAATACTAATACTGTTGTACTAACTGATAATTTCTTGTTAGGAAACTATATTAAGGCAAGTTTGAATGTACCAATGATTGCATTTTCTAATATTAGTAATTCTTATCAAATATTAAAAGTTATTGAATCTACTAATGTTGATAATATTATATTTGCTTTTAAAATTGGTCAGAATGATAATTTAGACTATATTATAAATAGAGTTTTTAAAGATTTAATACCACTTGGTTATAATCTTGAAACTAAGCCAATAACTGATTTTAAAGAAGTATTGGATAAAGATTTTTTAACATTATATTCATTAAGAAAAGTCGCATAATTTATGTGTAAAAAGAATTGTTTTATAGCTTACTCTTACTTAGGAGTAGGCTATTTTTTTATTTACTATTATATTGATAAATAATTTGTTTTATGGTATATAATATGAAGACAAAATAGTAATTTGAAAGTGAGTTGAAGTAATATGGGTAATGAAAATAAAAAAGATTTTAATGCTATGATGAATAATAATAAGGATATGCCAAAAATACAAATAGTTGAAGATGAAAAAACAATAAAAAAATATGGTGGAACTAAAATGTTTTTTGCACCACCAATTTATTATGATGAACTAATGAAAAAAGTACCAAAGGGAAAACTCATAACTGTTAGTCAAATGAGAGATTATTTAGCAAAACAAAATAATGCAGACTTTACCGATCCAATGACAGCAGGAATATTTGTAAATATAGTTGCTTGGGCTAGTTATCAAAGAAACGAAGATATTACGCCATATTGGAGAACTTTAAAATCTGATGGAGAATTAAATGTTAAATATCCTGAAGCAATAGAATTACAAAAAAGATTACTTGAAGAAGAAGGACATACAATTATTTCAAAAGGAATAAAGAACATAAAATATTATGTTAAAGATTATGAAAGTAGTTTAATTGAACTATAATTCAAATTATAATTTAGTAATTAGTTAGAAAAATAGTAATTTGTATAAGAAATTATATTAGTAAATGAAATAAATTTAATAAAAAATTAATTGTTTTTGTATTTATATATATGTATAATATGCTAAAGGAGAGTTTATAAATGAGAGGTTGTAATAAAAAGAAAAAAGCAAAGTATATAGTAATAGTTTTTTTTGCAATAATAATACTTGGAAGAATTTTTATACCTTGGGCGCTTGAACCAGAAAATTTTAGAGATACAAAAAATAAAATAAATAGTTTTATAAACAGATATACTATACCAGATTCATATAATGCAAAATCATTGATAGCGGTTGATCTTTCAAATAATAACGATTTTGTTTCTAAAAGAGCAAATGAACAACAAACTCCTGCAAGTTTAGCTAAATTATTTGTTATTGACTATGCAACAACACTCGTTGATTTAGATGATGTAGTTTTGGCAAAAAATGAAGCAATTTCATTAACAAAACAAGGTTCATCTGTTGCAAACATTAAAGAAAAGAAATATTATGTTAAAAATTTATTTGCTGCAATGTTAGTACCATCAGGGAATGATGCAGCCTATGTATTAGCTGATTATTGTGGAGGTATTATATCTCCTAAAGCTACTACTAGCAAAGAGCGAATAGAAGTCTTTATGAAAAACTTGAATGAATATTTAAAACAAAATGATTATAAGGATACTATTTTATATGATCCAAGTGGATTTGATACAGAAGCCCATACAACTGTATTAGACTTAAAAGAAGTTGTAATGGATTTATTAAAGAATGAATGGTTTAAGGATATAGTTTCTCAAACTTCATATACAGCAACTTTACCAGATGGTAGCATGCAGACTTGGAAAAATACAAATACATTCCTTGATCCTACATCAGAATATTATAACAAAAATGTAATTGGTGTAAAAACAGGTTCTTTATCTGATGATTTTAATTTAGTAGTATTATATAAAAAGCATGGAAAAGAATTTTTGATATGTAGTTTAGGTTCACAATCTAATTATTCACGATATGATGATGTTAATTATGTTTTAAAAACAATAGATGAATCAGATTATTTGAAAAAGTAAGTTAAAATAAAGGAGATGATTATTATAGAAGTGATATATAGCATTTTATGTGCTGTTTTACCGTGTACTATTTACTTTACAGCAAGAAAAAGGAAAGGGTATCATTTATCAATTTTAGCAATGCTAATTTTCGTTTTATATCTTTGGAAAGTATATGATTTAACTGGTGCAGGAGGTTTAACAAATATATTTTATGCACCAAAAGGTGGAGATAATACATCAATTATTCAAGCTAATATTAATCTCATCCCTTTTAACATCATAGAGAAAACTTTTTACTTAAATATTTTAATGCTTGTTCCTTTTGGATTTTTAGTTCCTTTTATTTGGAAGAACTATCGTAAATTTTATAAAACATTATTTTTAGGGGCAGGTTTTTCATTAATGATAGAAATATCTCAATTAATTACGAACCGTACAACTGATGTCAATGATTTAATTGCTAATACAATAGGTGCATTAATCGGATATATTATTTGGCAAATAGTTTCATTATGTTTTGGAGAGCATTTAAAAAAGCCTGTAAAAGGTAAGAGTGATGTAATATGGTATATACTTTTAAGCTTTTTGGGTATGTTTTTCTTATATTATCCTTTTTGGTTTGCTTGGAATATTGAACCGCTTATTTTTCAATAAAATAAATTTTCAAAACATATAAATTACAATTTTGCAAATAGGTAGATATATAGTAATTTGAAAGTGAGGATTATATGAAAAAAGATATTATTAAATTTATATTATTAACCTTAGTTATATATAATATAATACCAATTATTAACAAAATAGTACCCGAAAGTACAAATTATACTTTTTTGAGTGATTTATGGATTGTTTATCCGTTGTACTCATTGATAATATCAGTGCTATTTTGTAAAAAGTATGGCTTAAAAATAATGGTGTCAATATTGTTAGTTTTATTATTTATTCCAACAATGTTTATATTTTATAATGACTCAGTTCTGATATTTATATTTATATATCTTATATTATCAATAATTGGATGTTTTATAGGTAATAAAATAAAAAATAGTTAGTCAAATTACAATTAATGGAGGAGATTAATTATGGGATTATTTAATAAATTTATAAAAAAAGAAAAAGATGATTGGAAAAGTGCTTATATGGGGAATCCAAATTTTTATAAAGGTAAAGATGGTAAGCCATTTGGTGCATTTGCACTAACAGAAAATACCTTAACTTCACTTCCAAAGAATCCCAAAGCCTTATATAAAATTGATAATACAGAAGTTGATGAATGGAAATTAATGCTTGTAAGTACAACTAATAATGGAGTTTTAGGAGATATAGATTATTATAAGGCAATAAATAAACTAATGAAGTATGTTATTGATGAAAAGGATAATAATATTTTAATTAGAGGACTATCATTAAAAGAATTAAATGAAGTATTGAAATAATTACAAATTACAATATATGGAGATGTTTATAAATGAATAAAGAAATATTATTATCAAATATAGATAAAGTTCATACTACTGAAATGGGTGTTGATAGAATCAAGAAGAATCTTAAATTAGATAACAATGATGTAGTTGAATATTGTAAAAATAAAGTTTTAGATAAAAATTGTAATATCTATAAACAAGGAAAGAATTGGTATTGTGAAATTGATAATATAGTAATAACTATTAACTCATATAGTTATACAATTATTACAGCACATATTAAAAAATAAATTACAAATTGTAGTTAAAAATAAAGATAGCAAATTTCTGCTATCTTTTACTTTATTCTATACAATTTTTCAAGTCATCATAGTTAACATCCAGAACCTTACATAAGCCTATCAATTCGAAATCTTTTACAATTTGCGTACCATCTTCAATTCTTTTTAATTCTGTTGAATCAAGATAAACAGCATGTAATTGTAGCAACCTACTAACTTCTATCTTTTCAAGTCCTTTTTCTTCTCTATATTTCTTTATTAAATTACCTATGACATTACTTTTTTTACCCTCATACTTTTTCATTTTCCAAAGATTTCCTTCACAATAAACTAATATTATTGATTTTATTACATTTTTTTGTTATCATATCGAGAGAGCCTCGACATTAGACTAGAATATACATTTTTTATAAATTTATTCACGAAAGGAGGTAATCTTTTGAATGACAAATATTACAAAATCCTCAGATTCGACGGAAAAGAACAATACAGTGAAAGGAAAAATAGAAAAAATATAAAAGAATATTTGAATAAATATATTGATGAAGAAATTAATGAGATATTATTCATTGTCCCTGTTGAAAAACAAAAAAATTCACCAACAACTATTCCCCAATAATCGTTAGTGAATTTAATTATTTAGTATTTAAAAGGCAAGTAATCATTTGATCTATTATGGACTTATCTCGACTTGTTAAAAGTTCATAATTTTCAACAACACTAGGAGATTTTAGAACTCCATGAAAAATTGCAACAGATGAACAATTTGCTAAGTTACAGATATTTATTAAAGTATCTATACTTATTCCTACCTTACCGGTTTCCACTTGAGAAACAAATTGCGGGTTTAAGTTTAATTTTTCAGCAAATTCTTCTTGTGTCAAATTGAGTCCTTTTCTAATGTTTCTAATGTTTTGACCTAGTGTAGTATTACCAGCACTATTTGTATTTTCTATATTTTCCATAATACTACCCCTATATGATAGTATAGTAAAATATGGTAAAAAAATGAATTATATTAAAACTATAATTTTTTATAATATTATAGTTCTTAACTATAAAAAATGTAAAATGAACAGTAAAAATTATAGGCTACACCTATAAAAGGAGAAAAAATATGAGTTTAGAACTAGAAAAAACAAAAAAAGAATTAGAAAATGCTATAAGAAATGAAGATTTAGATATAAAGAAAATATTTGATATTTCAGCTAAAATAGATGAAGAAATTTTATTTCAAATTAAATTTAATGAATGTGATAAAATTGTAAGAAATAATGATTCAAGAGAACTTATAAATAGCATCAAGCAAGAACTTTCAAAGCATTATTATGGTATGTCTGAGCAAGAGCTTATAATAGTTTCACTAAATATATTTGACTATAGCTACTTAAAATTTCAACATATTTCAGAAGATGATATTGTAAAATATATCTGCACAAAAAATGCTATATATTATGACATATTAACAGATAAAGACAAGAAGTCATTAAAACTCGATTTAAACTTAAAATATTTTAAATATTTAATAAATAAATATACAAAGATAATAGAAAATGAGCAATAAAACATATAATTTATGTACTAAATTTACTAAAAAATGTACCATTTATCCAAAATAAAAAATTAAACTAAATATAGCATAAATAAAGTAATTTATTGCCCTATCAGGAGGTAATAATAAATGAATACAAAATTAGAAAGATGGAAAGAAGAAAAATTTTTAAGGTATTTTTTAAGAAAGGAAAAAATTTTTTTGATGAATTTTAATATAGAGGCATATAAAAGTGATGACTTTGAATTTTATATGAGTTGGTTTATATATGCAATAAATGATTATATTGATAAAAGTTATGATATAGAAAAATTTTTTAGTTATTCATTTTGCAATAATTGCAATTTGAATATTATATATTTACCTTACATATTAAGTGATGAATTTAGAAAAAGAGTAATATCAAATATAACAGAGTATAAACAAAAATACAAAACAGAGCAAATCTTTGAATACTAAAATTGCTAATAATTACTTTTTATGATATAAAGATATAAAAATGGAGGTGAATGTTTTGAGTGATAAAAGAGATTTTAGCTATATATTAGAGTATTATTCTGATAAAACACAGATATTGCATTTTGGCGTATCATTAGATAAAACAAAAATAAGATTAAATTTGACAAGAGAGAACTTCGCAAAAATTGATAGAGAAAGTTATACAAAAGTTCCCGCACATAATAAAATCCTAGAAAACTGGGATGAATGGAAAAAGCAAAAGGAAACACTAGAATTTAACGAACTTAATACTCGTATATGTCCTCCAGGACTTAAATTTGAAAAAGAAGGAGATAAATTAGTATTATCAGAAGAATATTGTAAAAAATATCAAGATATGTGTTTGCAAAATTATGACTTAAATATGAAATTTATTAAAAAATTAAATCATAAAACATTTGAAAAAATGCTTGATAAATTTGTAAAAAAATATAACATGATGGAAGTAAAAGATTTAAAAGAATGTAAAAAGAAAACAGGCATTTATATGGCAGTTTTGGATAATTTTAATCAGTTATATATCGGTCAAACAACCAAAGATTTAAAGGAAAGAATTTTAAATCACTGGAAACTGAAACCTAAATTTGATAGACTATTATTTGGAAAAGTAACAGAATCTGTTATTCCATATGATTCATATGGTGCTTTAGATACCACACGAATATTTATAATTTATGAACAAGATAAGAAAAAAATTGATCAAATTGAAAAAAATTTGGTGCAAGAAATCCCACAGAAATATCAAACTAATAGAATAGGTGGTGGAATTCACCTAGATACAATAAAAGATTTACTTGACACTGTTAATACAATGAATTTAAGAAAATTAAAGTAATATAATTATAGTAAATAAAAAAATAAGCAGGATTTTAATGAAAATTAAAATACCTGCTTTTTGATTTAGTAATATATAAATATATGAATTCTTTTATAATATAGCATTATAAAGGCTATAAAGCAATTATTTTTTTCTTTTATTTAATATTTTCATATCAGGATAAACACAATAAGCAAATTGTGTATTACAAATAACATTATTCAAACAGCTATCGTCTTGGAATAATAAAATTAGTCTATCTGCTTCAGGAATAGAAGGACTATTTATTTTTAATAGTTTTAAAATACCTTTTTCGCTTGCTTTATCTGTTACAATTATATTGTATAGCAAGTTTTCTTTACTTAGAAAAGTAATATACACAGGATCAAATCCTTTATGAAAATACTTAAATCTATTTTTATATTTACACAAAATATCTATTGCATATATCATTTTCATATCAATAGTAGCAGTATTATGAACAAATATATCATTCTTTTTACTGATAATGTTACTTGATAATATGTTCTTAAAATTATCGTTTGGCCTATTAAATAATATTTGTAATTGTTTTAATGTAACGCATCCAAAATCCTGTATAAAATTTATAATTTTTAATTCATCATTCATATAAAAACCTCCCGTAAAAAAGTTAAATAATTCTCATCAAATAACTATATATAAATTTCCTATTTTCGTTTATTTCTGTAACTTTTATCAACACTTTATCATTAAAATGTGGATAATTATTAAATCTTGCAGGAATTCTACACAATGTTGTAACTTTTGAATTATCTAATTGTACTAATACTCCAGAATTACCCTTTGGAAAAGCAATTACAGTTCCAGTATATTCACCATTTAAAACAAGATATTTTCGTATATTTTTAAATGGGTTTTCCTCAAATTCTTTTGCAGACAATTCATATATGTTATTTTCTATATCTAATTTTTTTATCTTTACTCTTAGATATTCTCCAACTTTGTATATATCCTTGCAATTTACAATATAAATATGTTTTAGATTTTGAGCCTTAATAATTACTTCTTTTCCATACATATCAACTAAAATATGTTTAATTCCAATAGCAATAATTCGTACTTTTATGGTATCATTTTGTTTTAATTTTGGAATTTCTATACTTGATCTTAATTCCATAGCTTCAATTCTACTTGCTATTGCTATGTTAGAAATACTATCATACTCAAGTACAATAAAGTCAATTTCAGCACCAAGCATTCCTCTAATTATTGATTTACTTGTACTTTTTTGTACTAACAAATTTACTGGAATAAGAATTTTTACATCATAATACCAAACAATGGCACAAGCAATATGTTCATTTTTTAGGTAATATTCATCTTCAATTCCTGTAATTAAACCGAGTTAATATTCTTTTTTCTTCTTTACTTCTCAAAATTTCTTTTATATGTGTATCTTCCAAAAATTTCACCACCTTAAAAAGCATCTATCAATATTGATAAATGCTTAAAATTTAAAAGTTATCAAATGTAATATCTTCAAATTCTTGCTCTTTTTTTATTTTATTTTGCTTTGTAACAACTCTCTTTTCTTTTTTTTCTATTGTTTTAGGAACTTCAATATTATTATTCCAATCTGGAATATATGTAAGAACAGAAACATCTTGCAATTTTTTAGCAAGTGGATGTTCAGTATATATCATCTTTTGTAGTAACAATGGTTTATTGCCTCTAATAATAACCATTAACTTAAAACTTGGTATTCTAATTATTTCATCAGGATTTAATAAATTTCTTTCTAATGTAGATATATTTTTTTGTCCAAATTCTAATTCTCCATCAATTCCAACTTCTTTCTTAATACTTTGGGTTTCTGCAGTTGCAACACCAAGCAAATCACAAAAATACATTGCAGTTAAGGTATCGGTCGTACCTAAATTAAGTTTTAAATCCGTATTACCAAGTATTTCATCTGCTAATCCATTTGGATAACGATTGTTTAATTGGCCAATATTTTGGAGTATTGGAATTAAGGCAAGTCCGTCTACTACGAACTGTTGATATTTTTTTATTGAAATCTGGTATTTGACAAATATTCGCAAACTCATCTAAAAAGAAGAATACATCAACTTTACATCTTCCGCTTTCAGTTGAATCAGCATATTTTACAAGCTTTATAAACAAAAATGTAAAAAATAGAGAGACTAAAAAATCTCTACTTGAATCCATATCACTTGTTATTACATAATAAATACAAGGCTCTTTTCCTGGCAAAGTCAAATCAATGTCTGTATGATTAGTAAGTTCTTGTAATTCTTTATTTTGAAATGCTTGCAGTCTAGTACCAAGACCTGTCAAAACAGATGCTTTTATTGTATCGGAACCGACTAGCAAATATATTGTAACTCATTCTTGCAGGACTTTCTTGTGGAAGTCTTTTGAACATTGTATCAAGTGTTGCAATATCTCCACTTGCAATGATTTTATAAATATCAGTCAATGTATTTTGCTCTAATTTATTCTCCATAAAGTAGAACTCAAATGCTTTCAGTAAATTTTCTTCAGCTCTTGGCCAGAAATCATCTTTTCCAGTTTTCTTTTGTGTACCACTAATTATCACATTTGAACTTGTTTGTATGTCTGTAATATCTTCGTTTTCGCCTAATGGATTCCATCTATCAGAATGAGCCATATTATTAAGATTAAATACTTTTACAACATAGCCGTTATCTCTAAACAAATTACTTGTTTTTCTGTAAATTTCACCTTTTGCATCAGTAACAATAATAGATTTTTTGTATTTAAAAAGTTCCAAAAGGTTAGTTATTAAAAATCCTATTGTCTTCATACTTCCGCTGGAGCCAAACACAGCAATATTTTTGTTAAAATAACTATCAAATGGCAATTTAATAATATCATTATTTAATTTTCCAAGTATAATACCAGGTGTTTCATTTTTGCCTAAAACCTTTTCAATCTCATCTTCAGACATCCAATCTGCAGTTCCATGTGTTCCATCTTCTTTCTTCAATTTAATGCCCTTTATTTCATCTTTTTTATAATAGATGACTAATTTTATACATGCCATTATTAAAATTGAAATTAAGGCAATTATGAAGCAAATAATAGCATAATATAAATTGCTTATAATAATGTTTTGATTAAAACATTTATTTAATATTTTTATGTATGAATTTATATTAAAATCTATTACAAAATTTAAAATTACCAATATTATTGCAAAAATATATATAATAATTTTCTTATTCATAAAAATTTATTTCCTTTTCTATAAACTTATCAATATCTATTAAGTGAAAATTACAAGTAGCAAGTTCACTTCCGAGATATTTAACAATAGATTTTGGACATATAATATCTACTTTTTTGTTTGTATTGTTTTGCATAAATGTACTAATTCTATTTATTTTTTCAGTATCTACAAAATAGAAACAAGAAACATACAAATTTTTATTATTAGTATAATCACAAAAATTAAATTCTGATAAGGTTAATTTTTCTTTAAACTCTGCTTGTACGACTTTAGTCCAATTTATTTGCTGTAGATATTTTATTTTATCTAATGCTTTGTCTGTATCTCCACAAATGATTACAGAGTTAAGTCCAAAAGAAAATTTAAAAAAATCTATTCTTGTTATATCATCAATCATAATAATTACATTTTTATATTTTAATTCTTTTTGAAGATCATATATAACAGAATTTAGATATTTATCAGTATGCTCATTTGAGATATGATATGTTAAATACTTTGTACCAAATATATTTGAAACTCCAATATATTTTCTGGAGCTTTCTGTAAATGCTGTTTTATCTTTAATTAAGAAAGATGGAGTAAAGGTTACATTTGAATATCTAAAATAAGCTGCTAAATGGCTCATAAATTTTAGTCTATTAGCGTATTTTTCTTGATATCTTAGTTTATTTGTTTCAAGACCTAGTATCTTCATAAAATTGCTGCCATCTTCACCAAGTACAAGAAATCTTTTGTACCTTCTTAAAATATTATTTTGAATAAGTTTTGCAATTCTTTTTGGGTAATATGTTGTATTAAAAAAGTATGGCAAATCTTTTGGCGAAAGATACTGATATGTATTTATAAATTTAACTAAATCTATCTCATTTTTATCTGTTGGAAATATACTTTTAATTTTAACCACCTGCCTTATAAATTATTTCTCATAATGGTTCAGTGGGTAGCAATGTGAGAGCTTACGCTCACACACACCTACCCTATGAAGAAAAATATGTCGTGCTTTTTTCTAAAAGTATTGAAATCAAAGGCTTTTAATACAATAAAAAATGTCCTGATTTTAGTTTTTTAATTTACTAAAAAAATGACATTTTAAACTAACATACTTTTAAACAAATTTACTGAATTATTTACATCTGTAATATATACTTCTGTATGCGGATTTTCTCCAATTTCTCCTTTCGCACAATAAAAAACTTTATTTATATTATCATCTTCAATTACATTACTTATTATTAAACTATCAAAGATAGGTTTTATAAATTTATTATCAATATCCCATTTTTCCACTTTATCAAAAATCTTAATATAGATAAATATTTGATTTTTAAATATGCCCTCATAATCTTTTACTTTATCTGCAATATTCAAAAGAATATTTTTATATGCGTGTGTTTTTAAATTTTTGTATGATGGCATAACCTCTGGTATGTAAATTTTAAGTATATTATCTTCATATTTTGCTTTATACTCATTACTAATAGTTTCTATTTTTTGAGTTCCATAGGTTACTGTTTTATTATACAACTTGATTTGGTTTAATATGCTGTATCTTCTTTTTTCTAAATTTCTTAAAAATGATTCTATTTGTAAATTATTTGGATTTTGTGCTAATGTAACTGAATGTATGCTATTTTCTAAACTTAATAAATCATCTAATAAATCTTTCGTTAAAATCATAAAAAGGTCCTTTCTAAATATGATAGGGCAAATTTAAGATAATTACTATTCTTCTTTTTCTTCTAGTGCATCATAAGCTTCAAAAATTTCTTTTGTCAATAATTCTCTTGTTTCTTGATTAAGTGGATGGCACAAATCTCTATATGCTCGTTTTTCTTGTCTTAATCTTCTTGAAGGCATTGCAACAAATCTTCCATTTCGTTCATTTTCCAATATTTTAATACCTCTAATAATAAAAGAGTTATTAAAAATAACATTTGCATACCCAAGTAATGCACCCCTTTGTTTAATTTTAAAAATTTTAATGTCTGTAATTTCCATACTACAAATCCTCCTATAAATTTATTTTTGAAGGGTAATTTTAAGGAAGATTAAAAACTTATTTTATTTACCTGTTCTAGGTAACACAATTTCATGTTTTTTTTCTGGAATGTGTGTAATTGTAGTCCACTTGCTATTAGCTTCAGCAGTTACTCCAAAATATGTACCAACAGTTTTAGTGTGGTTTGTAAATGTGTCATTTTCTTTTAGTGTGTCAAAAGATTTACAATTCATTGTTGGAGATGTGCTTTCTCTAAATCCTTTTTCTACTTTTCCAAAATCAAAACGAGTTTCTGTTATATATTCATCATCTGCAAGTGTAATTTCAGTAAAATCTAAATCGTGATTTTCATTTGTGCTTAAATCTTCTTTAAATAGTACATAATCATCTGATTTATTTGTTTTATAATATACTTTATAAGTCAAGTCTTGATTCCAAGTACCAGTAGTCATTTTTTGCAATCTTATATAATCTGTTGGAATATAATCATACCATTTGAAATTGTCTAAATAAACATTAGAATTATTTGCTACATTAGAAAATTCATAATTTACATCTTCACCTGGTTTTATTTCAGTAGTTCCAGTTTTATCTACATCAACAGTTATATCAGTTGGCTCATTTTTAATTGTTTTCTTAATAGTTTCTCCATTGTTTACAATTTCAAATTCAAATGTATCTTCATTCAATAAATAATAATTTGATCCTGTTTCTAATTCTTTTAGATAGTATTTTCCTTTATACAAATCTTGACTTGTTGCAATACCATCTTTGTCTGTAACTAATGTTTCAATTAGATTATCTTTTTCATCATATAATCCAAATTTTGCACCTTCTAATTGTTTATTTTCATCTTTTGAATCAACTTTTGTAATTTCAACTTTTCCTTTTATTCTTTCGTTTTCAAATTTAATATTTGTAATTTGATTTTCTTTTAATTCTATTGTTTCTACTTTATCAGATAAAACATAAGTATCTAATGTTTTAGTTTCTCTTAATTTTAGTTTAGCAAAATCTCTTATTGCATATCTTGAAGTTAAGGCTTCACCGTTTTCATTTGTAATGATTTTTTCTAATACTTTGTCGTTTTCATCTAATACTTCAAATTCGACGCCTTCAAGTTTTACTTCGTTATTGTCTTTATCGACTTTTATTACTTTTACTTGACCTTTTTTTAGCTCATTTTCAATATTTTTCGTAGTCTCTTTGTCCCATTCTACTTTTATTTCTGTATCATTAGCAAGGTTGTACCATTTGTTAGTTTTTGTTTCTATTAGTTTATAATTTCCTGTACGAAGATTCTTTATTTCCAATTCACCATTTACATCAGTGTAATATGTTCCAATGATTTTCTTAAATTCTTCAGAATATAGTTTAAATTCTACATTTCCTAATACAACTTTTTTATTATCTTTATCTATTTTATATACTTTAATATTTCCTTTTTTGTGTTCATTTGTAATAGTTTGTATATTAGTCTGATTATACTCTACATTTACATCAAATGATTTTTCACTTAGTATGTAATTATCATTTGTAGATATTTCCTTTAAAACATAATTTCCTTGATATAAATTTGAGAAAGAGGCTTCACCATTTTTGTTAGTTGTACTATTAGCAATTACAGTTCCATCTTTTTTAGTAAGTTGGAATGTAACTCCTTCTATTGGTTGGTTAGTGTCTACATCATTTTTTACTATTTTTATTTTTCCTGTGTTTGTTTTAACATTTAATTTTGCCATACCAGTTACATCGCCAAATGGATCAAATGTAAGTAAGTAATTTTGTGTTCCTGGTACAGTTGTCTCTCCATAAAATACTGGGTATGTTTTGCATTTTGCTTGTAAAGTTATTGTAACATCAATGTCTTTATTAAGTTCAGTTTTTGGAACTTTAATTTTAAAATGTTCACTTCCAGCAAATGAATTTTGTTCATTATTTGACATATTTGTTATTTTGCTTCCATTAGGCAATCCATTTGTTGCAGTAATTATATACTGACTTGTTTCTACTGGACTATTTATACTATATTCTTGCGAATAATAATCTCCATCTTCTGTAAATCCACCAACTTTATTTGCAGATACTTCTGTATTAGCTGGTGTTTGTGAGCCATTTCTACCAATATCTACTAATCTAACAATAGCATTTTTTATTGCTTCACCTCTGGAATCTCCACCTCTATAATATGTGGTTGGGTCCGTTCCATAAATTATACAATAGATACTTTGTTTAGTAGCAACAAAAGCATCATACTTATTTTCTAATCCCAGACTTTCAGGACTTTGATATGGATAAGAATTTATTGCAACTCTCCAAATTCTAACATCATTTATAACTTGATTTACATTAACAGAATAAGCATCTCCTGCAGCTTGACCACCAACACCGGGTAAGTCTCTATTTAAACAGTATGCAGGATATTGAACGCCACCATTTTCATAATATGCAAACGTTGTAATGATATAAGACCATACATTTTTTGCACTATTATAAAATTGTAAATGGTAACCACAATCTCCACCATTTTGGACATAAGCAGAACTGATTTCTGTAGCATAAGTAAAGTTTGAAAATGCAGATAATATTGTTAGTAGTACCATTATTAAGGCAATACTCTTTTTTGTAATTGATTTTAACATATTAAAAATTCCTCCTATATTTATTTAGAAAGGCTTTAATATAAGAGAAAACACTATATAAAAAAAGCCCCTTAAATAGAGCTTTCTTAGTTATAAAATATAACACATAGTCATTATTAAATTTCCATTTTTATAATAATCTTCAGCGTAAATTCGTATTGTTCCAAATTTGTATTTCAAATAATTTATTACTCTACTTTCTGTATAAGTAAATTGATTTGTTTGTGCTTTTATTGAACTATCCACAACTATGTTGTAACCATATTGTTTCATAAAATCTGATTCATTGTTTTGCATAACACCCCTGATTTTATTTATCATTTCATTATTTCTTACATATTTTTCAGTATTAGCTGGTGTTGTAGTTTGAGTTGGTTTTGAATCTTCTTTTTTAGGTGTTTCAGTAGTAGAAGTAACCGTAGATTTATTCTCTGTATTTTTAGGAGTTTCTACCTTCTTAGTTTCCACCTGTGTTGTTGCTTTTGGCTTTGTTTCTATTTGTTTATTATTTCGTTTTTCTGATGCAACTTGTGGCTTGGTTTCAGTAGGCTTATTTGAAGTATTACTTTCTTCTTGAGTAGGAGTAGTTTGAGCTTCCATTTGTTCTTCAGCAACAGTTGCTACATTATTATCTTCTTGAACTTCTGATGTTTGTATATCTGTTGTATTTTCTACTACATCATTTGGTATTACTTCATTTTGTGGTAAATCACTGCTTTCTAAATTTTGATTATTTTTGCTATATAAAAATAAAGCTACACAAATAATAATTATTAAAGCCAAAACACTAATAATTACTATGCTAATTTTTTTCTTATTCATAAAACATCACCCTTTCATATTTTTTATTATTTCTAGGGTAACATCATTTATATTATTTTGACAATGCTCAAAAGAAAAAATTTTTTATTTTATTTCTTTTGCTTGAACACAAAGTCTTAAATCTTTTTGTCCTTTTACACAAGTAATAAGTGTCAATACATTAGTGTCAGTATTTTTCAAAGAGTCCCAATCTGTTTCACTAATTTTTGAAACATTACTTACTTCGTATTCTTTTGTGCCTAAAAAGCAAGTGTACTGTATCTTATCTCCATTAGACAAAGTATGTAATTTAGCCCAATATGAATTAGTATTATGTGCTGCTAGGCATACATTTCCCTCAAGATATGGTGTATTTGTAAAATGACCAACACCTTTTGCAAGGGTTTGCATAGAAGTACCTTCATAAATTAATCCTTCAAAATTTATTTTATCAATTTTAATAACACCAAGTACATTTTCTCCATCAATTTGTAACATTAAATTATCAGTTGAATCAGTTTCATTATTATTATTTTCAGTATCTAATCTGTTTTGGGTATTATCGCTTGAATATTCTTCATACACATAGTCTATTTTGTTCTTATTCATAAAATACTTAACCACAAAAAACGTTGATATTACTGCAATAATCATAAAAGTAACCGTAACTGATATTATAATTACTTTTTTGTTCAAGACTAAAAATCCTCCTTCCATTAAAATTTTGAAATGTAGTTGTATCACCGCCTTTCAATTAGAATAGTTATAATACTTTAATTTAAGTATTTTTCTATATATTTTGAAATTTCAGAAAATGGTGTAGAAATAGCCACTTTTCTTTTTATATCTTCAATTTCAAAAGGATCAAAAATAAAGTCATATATGCCTAAAAAAAGAGCATCTTTTAATTCAGGGATTTGTTCATTTTCAAGAATTAAAATTACTCTTATATTTTTTTCTCTAACTTTAAACATAAAGTCTTTAAAATTGTACTTATTGGGTTGTAATGTAGCAATTAAGACATTTGCTTCTTTTTCTTCCAATATGTAATCTGGATAATATACAACTCTACTATTTTCAATATTTTTGTTCAAATCTTTGTTTAATATTTCATTATCTGTGAAAATTAAAACCATTTTTTAGACCTCCTATTTAAAATAAGTTTCAGGATTTACAAAACTCCCATTTATTCTAACCTCAAAATGTGCATGAGCACCTGTTGAGTAACCAGTTGAGCCAACTTTTAAAACTGGCTCTCCTTGTTTTACTACTTGTCCTGTTTGTACTAAGATTTCAGAACCATGTGCATATAAAGTTACAATATTATTTCCGATGGTCTATCATTACCATATTCCCATAAGAATTGCTATATTTAGCAGATATAACAGTACCATCAGCCATTGCTACAAAATCTGCTCCGAATAGGTGCTCCAACATCTGTACCACTATGTAATTTATAAACTCCTGTAATTGGATGAGTTCGCATTCCAAAATGTGATGTAATTAATGTATAACCAGGTATTGGCCAAGTAAACATACCGAGTAGGAACAAGACTTTTACCATCAATTATTACAGTGCTGGGTGTTGTTTCTTTATCTTTTAGCCATTCTGCATATTGTGCTTCGTAATCTTCACTTGAAAGTTTTTCTGCCATTTGCATATCATCTTCTGTTGTAAACATAGAGTCTACTACTGTGCATACTGCTAAAACAATTAAAAAAATTACTATAATAAAAGGAATAAATGGTTTAATTATTTTAAAAACGATTTTTTTGAATTTCTTTTTAATTTCATTCTTCGTTTTTTCCTTTAAACTCATTTTCAGCCCCTTTCTGCAAATTGCTTATATTGTTTAAATATTCAGTATTTTGCATAGACTTATTTTTATTGTTATAAGATGTTTGCTTTTTATATTTATATGAACTAAAATCGCCTTCAGCCATTTTTGCACCTACACTCAAATATGCTTTTGTTCCTTTTAATCCAACATTTGCAACATTTTTTACAATAGCTTTTGGTGTTATTTTTCCATTACTCATATTATTTTTATTATTCATTTCAGATTTTGGCATTGTTACATTTTCCTGTTTATTTTCCTTTGTAGGTGTTATTACATCCCTTATAGGATTTATATTTCCATTGTAATCTTTCTCATCCGATAAGTTTGTTACTGGATTTATAAATGATTTTGCTCTTGATATAATGCCTTTTAGTCCATTATTAGAATTATTATCAGTTCCATTGTTAGATGATTTACTTGGAATATCAGGAGTTTTAAATTGTTCTTTAATAGCACCTAATCCAAAACCAAGCATAGCACCTGTTCCAAGAACTCTATTAGTCATTTGTTCATTATCAATACCAGCAATTCTTGAAGTTAGATTTTGTAAGCAATTTTGTAATGTATCAGCAAGTGGAAGTATCATCATAGCCCATATTAAAGAGATTGCCCAGCCACCACCAGATGGCAAAAATGCAAGATATATTAAGAATAAAAAGCAATATATAAATTGCATAAAAATATTCATAATAATTTGACCAGCCCAAATGCTAGCAGCAGTTACATTTTTGTTTATTATCCATAAACCACAAGCAATAGGTGTAAAAATAGTAAATATTATTATTGTAAATTGTCTAACTATAAATTTAATATTTAGTTTTACAAATAAATATATAAACATTGCAATAACAAGTGCTGTTGAAATGGCATTTCCTGTTTTTATACTTGTTAGCATACTGTTTCCAAGTGTTGCATCTAGTGCTCCAGTATTTGCTGCTGTAACTAATAAATATACTAAACTATTATTCATATAAAGCAAAAATCTAATAAATAAAGGAGCAAGAGCTATTGCAACACCACCAAAACATAATCGCATTAAATTTTCTTTTGCTTCATTCTTTTTAGCAGTATTCATACCTGCATTTATCATCTTAAAAGCCAATATAAATACTGCAATTAATATCAATGTCCCAGAAATAATACTAAAAATTTGATACCATTTCATAGTCTTAGACCATAATTCATTGGTAAAAGGTGATAAACTATCATTTGCCTGTTTGTTATTAAAAATAAGTTCGTCATAATCTTTAAATCCTACATTTGCTTTTTCTCCGTGTTGTAAAATCTAGGACTGTTTCAGCAATTCCACCAATGCATTCCGCAATGATTTTTTCAAATAAAGATCCATCTTCTTTTTTTATTTGTTTTTTTAGTTCAGGAGTTGCCCCAAAACATATAGGAGATAATAAAAAAAGCATTGTAACTACTATTACAAAACTTTTAAATAATTTATTCAATTTTTTCACCTCCAATTTTAAGTAAATACAAAGGTTTCTTCATATTTTGTTATAATAAATTTTATTGCAGTAACAGTATTATTTAAACTTATTACACATTGACCAGGAGTTGCCGCAGTTAAAAAGTTTTTTGTACCTTCAGATAAATTGAAAAAATCCACAACTTCATCGACTGATCCAGGACTTTGCTTAAATAAATATCTTGTTGAACATATATTTATAATGGTTTTTCCGTTCTTCAGAACTTAAAAATTCATCGATAAATTGGCTACCGAATGAATAATGGAACATTATACTTACGACCGGCGGCGAGCAACATTCACAAGGAAGTCTGCGGATTCTTGATATTTTAAAAATAACCAAGCTTCATCGCAAACTATGATTTTTTTCTTTTCTCTATTTTTTAGTACATATTTTTGCCATACCCAAGTTAAGATAACAAAAGAAGAATATAATTTTGTAAATTCATCTTTAATCTCACTCATATCAAAGCAAATAATATCTTCAGAAGATGTAATTTTACTTTCACAATCAAATATTCCTAATGAATTGCCCTTTAGAAATGGTATTAAAATATCTGCTAATTCTTTACATTTACCACGCTGTACTAATTTATTATGAAAATCTGTAAGTGTAGGCATTTTCTTTTCTATTTTACCTACTACATATTTACCATTATCAAGTTTTCCACCTTTTTTCTCATAAAGCGAATTTACATCACTTGTAATACCTTTTTCACTATATAATTGATTTACTATTATTTCAATTTCAGTATTTTCTGTTCCTGTAAGTGTTCGACCATAATTTCTGCATATTGTTGCAATTAAGGCTCTAATTTCTGCTACTTTATCAAGTATATTTAAAAATTTTTCTTTACCTTTGTAATCTGCTTCTAGTTCAAATGGATTTATTCCTGCAGGTTTTCCTTGTTCAATTTTTATTACCTTTCCACCAAGCATTTTAGTAAGGTTTGAATACTCACCGCTCAACATCAATAAAGAATGCTCCGCATCCAGTAGTAGCAATATTTCTAGCAGTTAATGTTTTTAAAGCTACACTTTTTCCGCCACCACTTGTACCACAAATAAATACGTGTGGATTAGGAAGCGTAGGAGGACCGCAAAAAGTATCAATATAAACAGGTGCATTTGTATAAATATTTCTTCCTACAAATATACCTTTATCATGTGATAGATTAGGAGTTGAAATAGGTATCAATGTTGCAACACCGACCAGCAACCATATTTCTTTCATAATTTGAAATTGGATATTCATTAGTTGGAAGAATTGTTTTATAGCCTTCTAACTGTCTAAAAGTTAAAGTCCTTATCATTGCTGTTTTTTTATTTAGTTCACTTTCTAATATTTTTGTTTTCTCATTTAATTCTTTTAAACTTTCAGCATTTAGAGATATAAAAATTGTTGCATAAAATAATTTATCTTGATTAGTTTGTATTAGCATTCGCAGATCTTCTAAATCTCCAATTTGTTTTTCTAATTCTGGCAAATGCAATATATTACCTTGCCTTGAATAGGTTGCATACTCACTTTGTGCTTGTACTAATTTCTTTGTTAATTGATTTATAACATTTCCATTTATAGAAGGCTCTATTTTTACAGAAATATTGATATTTCCAATAGCAAACAAATCATCCAGCCAACTAACCCAAGTTTGTTCAGGATAAATTGTCATTACAAATATTCTCGTAAATTTATTATAGCCAAGTTTTAAATAATCTACTTTTTCTTGTAGTTCATCTGGAATAAGTAAATCAGAGATTTTAGGTACATTTTCAAATATGTTTATTTCTTTTTGCTTTTTGTTTTTTACCAACATATAAGTTTTTTCCACCTCCTTGTAAATTACTAATATTGATGGTTGAATTTTTATTTAATTCTTTATAAATTAAATTATAAATTTCATCTTCAGTAAGAATTTCGCATACTATTTTTGCTCTTAATAAACTACTTGTAAAAGATAATGATTTTCTGTTTAATTCTTGTATTGCATCTTGTGAAGTTCCATCATAACTAATAATTGCATAACTTCTAACAACAGAAATAGTCCTATTTTCCATTAAATTTTGTAAGTAATCTATCAAATAATTTTTATATTCTTCAATTTTTTCATTTGTATTTTTATTCTTTTTCATAAGTTGAATAACTTTGCTTGTGTCTATGTATTCAGTTGTGCTAAAAAATTGAACTGGATAATCTATTGAAAGTGATGTTTGTATTAAAATATTTTCAATAGAATCCTGTTCAGAAACAGAAAGCATATTATAATCAATGTTGCCAAGTCTAATAATATTTGAATATCTGTTACCAATGCAAATCATATTATCTTTTATTTTAAAATTAAAAATATTTTCTAATTTCTTTTTGTCTACTTTTTTGCCTTGATTTTCTTTTTTATCAATATTTTGTGTAAATCCGTTTTGCTTTTTGCTTTTGTTTAAATAAATAGCTGTACCAATGATAAACACAATAGTTAATCCAAGAAAAATAAACATTATTATCATTTCAAGCACCTCTCATATTTGAATTTTTTTCTACGAACAATGTATTTTGTAGCATATAAAAATAACTTATCAAAATTTTGCTCATTTATTTTTAGAAAAGCACAAAGTAGAAAGAATGTAGCAATTATAGTGATAATAAATATTTTTATAATAATATTTAGTGGGGTAGCGAGGATTCCCAAACTTGCTGTAGCAAGCATTAAATATAAAACTTGTCTTAGACTCAAATATCCACCAAATATTTTTTCTTCTCTTTTAATATCAAATGGAATTTTAAACACTCTCACTGTAAATCACCTAACTTCCAAGCAATGTGCCACTATTGTTTGTAGCCACATTGATAATAATTCCAGCAATAATAAGTGAAGCACCTAAAATTACACCACCACCACATATCCAAGCTAAAGCTCCAATAGATTCTGCTCGTTTTTGTGGATTATTTGAGTTGGCAATCATTTTTAATGCTGCAACAACTACACTTGCAAAAATTAAAACTCCGGCCTAGTGGCATTGCAATACTTGTGATAACTCTTTTAATATTATCTGTTGCAGTTTGCACTTCAGCTGTTCCAATACTTTCAGCAAAACATTGATTACATTGAATTAATAACAATGTAATTGTTGTTCCAATGCTTGATAAATTTGCAATAAGTTTCTTTTTTCCTTTTGTAACATTCATAAAACATCATCTCCTTAACTTTTTGATAAGGCAAATTAAGGAAAGCACTATTTATAATAAATTTTTAAATTGTACTAAAATGTAAGGCAAAAGAAGTAAAAAAATAAGACTTAGTAATAAGCCTGGCACAATTTTTAAAAATTTCGATTTAATTGTTTGTGATTTTATAATACATCCAACTATTAGCAATATAAGAGATAGTATTAAAAAAATCACAAGTAAAAATAAAGTATATTTAAAACCATAAAATAAAATTGCTGATATTGTAGTTTCAAAATTATTTATATAATTATTTAGCATATATCAAAACTCCTTTATGATGTGTCTATGTATTTATTTATAATAGATTGTCTGTAATAATTAAAAAAGTCATCTGTATTATGATCTTTGCAAGTTAAATATAAATTTACCAAAATTTCTCTATCAAACTTACACATAATACTTTTAAAATTGCTATTGTATATTAAAAATAAAGTATAAATGATTTCTTTTAATTTTATCAAATTAGCCTGTTCCATAGTATTTATAATTTTTTTAGGATATATAAACTCAAGCCTTTTCAAATTTGAATAAAATTCATTTGAAATTTTATTGCTATTATTTATAATTAAAATAAATAAATCATCTATATTATATTTTATATTATTATGGGTGAAATTTTTTTCATACCCTCCTATGAAATTATTTTCGTGGGGTGGGGTGAAAATTTTTTCATACCCTAGTGCATCTGTTAAATATATTTTTCTTTGGTAATTATTTTCTACAATTATTCTTATATAGCCTTTTTCTTGTAACTTAGATATTGTAAATTGTATTGCTCGAGGAGTGCAATTATATAAATTAGCAAAATAATTATTTGTAGCAAAACAATATCCTTCTTTATTGCACAGACAAGTGATTTCACTATACAATAACTTAGCTTTATCTGTTAAATCTTTATCATATCTAACAACTGCTGGTAAAATGGAATAATAACTACTTTTAATATTTTCATCCAAAATTTAACTCCTCTCATAAAAATTATTCATCTGATTTTTTTCCTGCTAATATACAGGCATATAAAAAGAGGCTAAGATTAGCCCCTAAAAATAATCCTAAAATAAATAAAAGCATAAATTCATTCTCCTTTTTGATTATATTTTTATTATTTTTATAAAATATAGTTGGGGGAATATATTTTTTGTTAGAGGAATGAAAAAATGCTTTAAAATCAGTACTTTTACAATTTCCCCCAAAATTCCCCCAGAAGTTATTTGAGTTGCCCCCAAATTCCCCCAAAAGTCGTTTTATAATAATCTTATTTGAATTATTTTAAACCATAATAAATCATTTTAAATTTTCAAAAAATCTCCAAACCATTGACATGTAAACAACTGTAAGCTATAATGCTTATAGCAGTAAGTACTTGTATAAGGTGCTATTGGAGAGAAAAAGCCAACTACGAACCGGAAGGTCGGGGGTTCGAATCCCTCCAGTTGCACCAATGATGTTTCTGTTCGAACTAATAAAACAGATAAATACAAAAATCAATCAGAAAATAAATCTGGTTGATTTTTTTGTTGTCTAAAACAATATTAAAATCATCCAAACGAAAGGATGGTGTATAAATTGAAAATAATTAAACAAGAATTACAATTTGAAGAATGTCTAAAACAGAGACTTGAATTTATATGTGAATTTGCTAAAGTTACCCCTACTTTTATAAAGGGTAGCATAAGAAAATTAGAAAAAACTAATCTTACATAGATTGAGCCACATAAAGTGATTATTAAAAGTATTACTTTTTTAGTTTTCAATTATTCAAATGATGTGTATATTTCAAACTTATCTAAAAAGATAAAATTATCAGAGTTAGAAGAATATTTGAAAAAAATATAAATTTGGTTAGTATAAACTTTTAGTAGGGAAATTTTAGAAAAAAATTGAATAAGAGATACCGATTTGATAGAATATTTTTAACGAAAAAAAATAATATTCAAGGAGGTATCTCTTATGTATTCAATTATACAAAAGATTTATGAAAAAAACAACAAAATTTTAAAAGAAGGATTAAAAAAAGTATTATCAGGAGAAGATGTAAGTTCGTTAACAATTGCAATTAAAGAATTTACAGACATTTTGGGAAAAGAATTGTTATCAGAAATAGTAAAGCAAATAGATGAAATAATATTTGAAGATAATAAAAAGAAAAAACAATATGAAGCAGTAAGATTTCAAGAAAAAAGTTTAATAACAAAAAATGGAAAAGCAAAGTTTGAAAGAAGATATTACAAGGATAAAGAAACAAGAGAACATATATATTTAGCAGATACAGTACTAGGAATAGATAAAGGCGAAAGAATAGATAAAAAGGTAAAATCAGAAGTAATTGAAAGAGCCAATGACCAATCATATAACAAATCAGGAAAAATGGTAGTACCAGGACTTGAAATAAGTGCAACAACAGTAATGAGGAATGTAAGAAAAAACGAATGGAATATGGAGATCGAAGAACGAAAAGAAGAAGATAAAATTAAGGCAAAATATATTTACATTCAAGTAGATGAAGACCACATAAAAGAAAGAAATAAAAAAGGATGTACAATATCAAAAATAGTGACAATATACACACGAAAGAGGACGTTAACCAAACCAGATAGGATAGATAAGGTACAACAGGTAAGGAAAGAATTGGTAGATAAATTTACATTTTCATGATTATATAAAGATAATCAAAAATTATGGGAAGATGTAGCATATTATATAGATTGCACATATAAGAAAGATGAAATAGAAAATATATTTATAATGGGAGATGGAGCATCATATATCAAAGCAGGAGTCGAATGGATAGAGAAATCAGTGTTTGTATTAGATTTATTTCATTTAGAAAAATATATCAATAATTTAAATTATGATGAATATTTAAAAAGAAAATTACAAGAAGCAATAGACCAATACGACCCAATAAGTACAGAAAATATAATGAAGGAAGCGATAAAGAAAATAAAAGAAGATGAACAATTAGGAAGAAATACAAAAAGATTAAAAAATAGATTGAAGAAAATAGAAAATACAAAGACATACTTAATGAATCAATGGACAGGAATAGAAGCACATGAAAAATATAAAGATAAATTAACAGGATGTTGCCAAGAAGGTCAAGTACATCATACATTATCAGAGAGAATGAGTACAGATGCAAAAGTATGGAGTGAAAATGGAATAGATGAGATGAGTCAATTGAGAGCATTTACACAAAACAATGGAAATATTTACCAGAAAATAATAGATATATCAACACATGAAAAAAGAAATAAAAAAATTGAAGCATTAGAAAAAAGAATAAAAAAGAAAGCAAATAAGAAATTGTTTGGAACGATAGGAGTATCAATTCCAACATTAGCAGGAGCAAGAGATGAATTGTATTATGAGTTAAAAAATATTTGGTATGGAAAAGCGGTGTAAGTATTGAAAAATAAATATGTGATATTTTAAAAATACCTATAAAAAGGTTTATTAAGTGAACCCTAAAATATAAAAAAATAAAGATAAAAATATAAATCAAATTAGGAAATCTCTGAAGTCATGAAATAAAAGAATTTTATGATTTTAATGAAAAGTTTTCCTACTAAAAATTTATGCTATCCATAAAATGATGTTGATTTTACTTTTTCGGAAGAATATGCTATAATATATTTATCTAATGTACTTTACACAGCAAAGTCTAGAGAAAATTTATTATTTTTTCTGGAGGGGCTGTGTAAACCTCCAGATAGTATTAGGAGGTATGCAAATATGAAAGCTAATATGGTTAAATTTTGGGCTCGGATAGGAGAGATTGCGTTTTTTCTGTATCAATTTTTTTATGCTAGTTTGGAATTGCAATATGAACCTTTCGAATCTGCTGGTACGACGGCACAGATACTTGCTGTTATTTGCTTTGGGTTGATACTTGTCTTTGCTGAAGCAATAGTAAGAATAATTGGGTATTTCGCTGAGATTCTTGAAAAAAGAAAATAATACCAGTAATTTGCTTTCAATAGTAAAGAGATTTGTGTAAGCAAGTCTCTTTACTATTATATATGTTAATATGATTTCTTGTTTTAATTATGAAACAAGCTGTATAAATTTTTAGTTTTTGTATTGTATTTTATAAAAAATATGATATTTTTTAATAAATTGATTGATATTTGTATCAATCGTCAAGAAAGCCGAAAAAAAGTTGTAGATAACTACTTTGTTGGCACCAAATAAAAAACCATGTAAGTGTTGAAATGTCAATCATTTACATGGTTTATTTTACTCTTTTTTCCTGTTAAAGAAAAATTTAAATTTGACAAATGCAAAATAATATGTTATCCTATAAATACAATAAAATGTGTTTGAAAATCCGATGTTCAGGCATAACCGTATGTGTACTGTGAATGCACATACTTTTTTTTGCTCAAAAATAGAGTAGACCTGTGAAATCTACCCTATCGACTATGTATTGTTTACTTTAGTCTTTGTCTGTCTTGTCTTCATTTACTTTCTGTGTATCTTGCTGAATTTGTTGTTGTAATTGAAAGTTTTTTTCTTTTTCAGCAATTAGCATGTCAACTAAACGAAGAACGGTATCTCCGATGTTCAAGACTATAACCTCCCTTCCGCCTTCAGTAAAGACTACCTTTTGACAAGAAAGGCTGATAACATTCTACAATAATTTGGACTTAAATACAATTGAACATTCTAAAATTACAGGAATAAATCATAAAATTTTTTAAAAAAGTCTGTTAGTCGTTGAAATAAAATGGTTAGCAGACTTTTATTACTGTGTGCTAGGCATGGTATTAATCTAGCGGGTGAAAGTCCAGTCACAGGTATATACCGCCAAGTGTAGTGAACCACAAGTCGAAAACAGTAAAGTTGGGATGATTAAGAAAGAAAGCAGTAGCAAGACCAATAGGGGAACATTCAAACAAAGGAAAGACATGGTTTGGTCAATCCTTTAGAATATTACCTTAATAGTTTGTAATTAAACTATATAAATGTAGCGCCGTATACGAGAACTGTACGTACGGTGCAATGGGAGGGACAATAACATCTCTACCCTATTTTTAAGAAAACTAAGCGAGAGAAAACTCTCTCGCCTAGTCAATGTCCAATCAGCAGTTATGCGAATTTCTTGGCAAATAATTTAAATATAGACACAATAGAAATTCTGGGGCATTTTTCTGCTAAAGTAGGATACTTTTCTAACCAGTATTTGAATGTCTCTTTTAAGGTATTTTTAATAGTTTCCTCATTCATTTCAGGAAATTCTTCATGCAACCTAAGAATGACATTATCATACTTGATTTTTTTAATATCACAAGCAATAACAAAGGACTGTTGAATCAGTTTTTCATTAGATACCATACCAATATCAGCTAAAAAGTTTTCTACCTGATCTTCAACCTTTTTAGACGGATCAAGTTTATCAAAAGCAAAACCAATAGCTTCCTGCAAAGTATCTTCAATATTATACTTCTTAGTAGGATTTTCGACCTGTTCAACCGTATTGGTGGTATTATCATCAGATGTACCAACAGTTTCAGTAGTATTTTCTTCTGTCATAGAATGTTTTTCAACTACTTCATCAGTTGCTTCAGTTAGTGTTAAAGGTAATTCACTTTTTTTTCCCAACTTTTTGGTGAAATCAAAGGTAGTTGCCAGCTTTCTTAAAATTTATTCAAAGAAAGCTGGAGTTGTTTTACCAATTACTGCATTGAATCTTTCAGCACGGACATATTTTCCCTTATCTAATAAAGCAGTACCACCTTTTTTGTAATAGTCATTTTCATAGACTATATCTTTAGGGGTATTAAAAGTTAAATAAGAATGAGAAGTAATGTCTGTCTGTAACTTTGTAATTGGTACCAAATATGCCATAGAATCGTAAGAAATATCGCAGACTATTGCAGCAACATGTCCACCATTAATTTCGCCAGGTAAATGAACTCCATAAGAACAGTCAACAATGTCGCCGATTGAGAAATCAATACACTCTTTTTTATTGTATCTCATAGAAATCTCTTTCATGGCAGTATAAATGTAATCAGCAACTTCTTTCTCGGAGATATTCATTTTGAACATTGCCCAAGATATAGTTCTTACATACTTGTTGATTAATTCCTCAAGATAATCATTCTGGAATTCAAACTTTTTGATGATTAGATCATCTTCTGTTTGAGGTTCTAAATTTGTTGGTTCGGTTTCAATTACCGTTTCATCTGTTTCCACAGTATTACTAGGTACATCAGAAATGGATTCTGTTGAGATAGCTGCTATCGAATTTTCTGTACTGTTTTCAAGTGTGTTGTCAATATCAACACCAACAATAGTGTAATAATTATCGACTAATTCTATAACTGAATCAATCATAATATCATTGACATTTTCAACCGATACAAAACCGTTCTCAAAATCAAAGGAAATCCGGCAAGATATTTTATCAACCTCTTTTATTAATGAAATAAATGAGCCATCTTTTTGTGAACTTACTTTAAATGTTAATTTCTTCATTGTTATCCTCCTGTTTTGACAAAAAACTATTAACCAAACGAATAAAATCAATTGTCGGTGCTTTTTTAAAGCCAAAAGTTTCTTTTACTCTTGCAACGATTAAACGCTTTACTTCTTCTTTATCAATGCTTTCTTCTTTAGAAATACTTTCAGATAATGTTTCAAGATTAAAGTAAGCAGCTTTTGGAGAAGCAATAATTGCTTCAAATACATAGGAAACGCCCTTTTTATTAAAATCAAAGCCAAATAATTTTAAAATTTTTTCAGCTTTAACTTCATCTGTAGCATGCTCTTGTGAAATTTTCAAAAGTTCGTTTAGATCAACAAATGATAATAACCGAATTTGAACCATATTCACATCTTTGCGTTCTTTTGAACTTAACTGTAATGAAATGTTAAGTTTTTGGTCAATCTGTTCCATAAAATCTGTTGTCAACATTCCAAGATATTTACGAAGTCTTGCCTTGTCAACTGTTTGAATTTGCTCTGCCATAATTACATTTTCAGCGGAACCGATTTTTTCCAGATCATAATCAACCATATTGCTAGAAGAAAAAGTGCAATGAAAATGAACTGGAAGTCTTTTTTTGGGTTCAGAAGTACAAGCAACTACAATAGTTGTTGGAGAATGAAAATTTCCATCATCATTTTGTACGATAATAGCATATCTCATAAATCCCTGTTCATGACCATAAGGTTCACCAAAATCACACAAATACACTTCACCACGTTTAACTGTAGAATATCTTAAATCATATTCAGAAATATTATGTGACAGAATTGGAGTTGCTTGAATTTCCTCAATCTGTTGCTTTTCTTCTACACAAACAGAGGCAATCTCTTTAGGTTTTTCCACAACTTCAGCTTGAGTAGATTTTTCATTTTTGGAAAATGAGGTTTCACTAAGAGTAGACAATGGCTCTTGACTTATAAAGTTTTGAATACCATTAATGTTAATGCTATCGCAAAGTTGCGTAAGCAAATCATCAGGAATATCTCCCTCTAAAGTGATTACAGAATCAGTTATACTAGACTTGATATTATACTTTACAAGTAGTTTACTAATCCGACAGATATCAATAGATTTTGTTTGAAATTGTAACACTATGTAGTCCTCCTTTTTATTTTTGTTTTTAACTGTTACAAATTTGCTTGTAATATCACTCTCATTTTTTGTAGACACTTGTTACTATTATGGAAAAATATTACTCCATAATCATTACAAAATTATGTGAACATTATATCATGAATTTTTAATAAAATTAATGGTAGCACTATTTTCTATGTATATTCATATTTTACCAAAATTTTAATTTGTAGTTTAAAGAGTTGTAAATAAAAAAGATAAACATATGCTTATACATTTTTGTTTATCTCTATCTATTTGCTAATAAATTAATCATATCTATAATTAGCTTTTTATCATAGTTTGATAATCTTTGAAAATTTGTATTTATTAATTCCGCTGCAGTGTATATATTTGTATCTAAATATTTATCCAATAGATTTGAAGGTGCAATTTCACAAAAGTTACATATATCTATTAAAGCAATACATCCAGGAATACTATTACCTTTTTCAACTTCATATATATAGTTGGCTGATAAGTTTGTTTTCTCTGCAAATTGTTCTCTAGATAATTTTTTAGATTTTCTTAAACTCAAAATATTTCTCCCAATATATTGTGCAATTTCTTCTTTTCTATTATCAATTTCCATTTGTTCTCCTCCCGTATATATACATATATTATCCAATTTTTAATAATTTATCTCAATACACAATATTGGTAATAAAACATATTTTTTCACACAATATTGTGAAAAAAGTATTTACTTTTTTCGACAAGTTTGGTATAAATATGATAAATAACTATAAAAAATCTAGAGTTATTATAGAAGGAGGAAAAATTATGGGCTTTATTAAAGCATTCGCAGGAGCAATCGGAGGAACATTTGCAGACCAATGGAAAGACTTTATAGTTCCTATGTCAGGAGTTCCAGCAACAGCAGGTATTTATCCAGCAGTGCCACAAGGTACAAATGCAGGTAGAGGGTCAAATACAAAAGGTTCAAACAATATTATTTCAAATGGAAGTAAAATAGTTGTACCAGAAGGGATGGCTCTTATTACAATGCAAGAAGGTGCAATCACCGGATGCATTACAGAACCAGGAGGATTCGTTTTTTCATCAAATGATCCAAATGCAAAATCAATTTTTTCAGGAGATGGAATTGTATCATCTTTAATTACTCAAAGTTGGGAAAGATTCAAATATGGTGGACAACCAGGCTCTCAACAGACAGCATTCTATGTAAATTTAAAAGAAATACCAAATAATAGATTTGGGACACAAGCTGAAATATATTGGGATGATGCGTACTTAAACGCACAGGTAGGTGCGATAACAAGAGGTACATATACATTAAGAATAACAGATCCAATATTATTTATTAAGAATTTTGTGCCAGCAACATATCTATCAGATGGGAAAATATTTGATTTTGCTGATATGGATAACGATGCAGGAGCACAATTATTCAATGAAGTTGTAAGTAGTCTATCTGCTGCATTTTCAAATTATACAAATGACCCTGATAAAGGAAATCGTATAACAAGAATACAAGGAGACCAAATAGGATTTGCAAAATCTCTATCACAGGCTGTTGAAGAAGGTTATCAATGGAAAACTGATAGAGGTATTGAAATTGTTAAAGTTGCAATACAAGCTATTGAATATGATGAAGATACAAGAAGATTATTAAGTGATGTAAAAAAAGCAGATGCTTTGTCAGGAGCAAGAGGAAATTCATTTATGCAACAATCTGTAGCTCGTGGATTTCAAGCTGCTGGTGAAAACGGTGGAGCTGCTAATATGGCATTTATGGGTATGGGAATGAATGCTGTTGGTGGAGCAATGAGCGGTTTACAACAACCAGTGCAACAATCACAAGAAGACCCAATGGAAAAATTGAAAAAATATAAAGAAATGCTTGATGAAGGACTTATTACACAAGAAGATTATGATGAACAAAAGAAAAGACTTTTGGGGGTGTAAAAAGTGTCAGTTAATCAATTATTAAAAAATAATGATGAGCCAAAGATTATAAAAACTGATGCAGATTCAAAAGATGGACAGAATAAATGTCCTCAATGTGGAGCGACAGATATATCTGTAAATGCCAAGACTGGTAAGCTAAGATGTAACTTTTGTAGGCATGAATTTGAGCCTGAAAAGATACAAGGAATGGAAACAGATATAACTAAACTTGAAGGTGAAATAATGGGGTCTGGTACACAAGATATTGTGCAAGATACTCAAAACATAATGACTTTTAAATGTAGTAGTTGTGGTGCAGAGGTAGTTATTGATACATCAGAAAGTACACAAGCAAGATGCCACTGGTGTAGAAATACTTTATCTGTTAATCAACAAATTCCAAATGGTGCTATTCCAGATGTGGTTTTGCCTTTTAACTTAACAAAAGCAGAAGCAAAAGAACAAATCGAAAACTTTGTTGGTAAAAGAAAATTTTTTGCTCATCCAAAATTTAGAGAAGAATTTACAACAAATAATATTATGGGAGTTTATTTTCCCTATATGGTAGTTGATGTTAATTCACATGCTCATTTTTTAGGACATGGGGAGCATGAGGTTAGACGATACACTCGTGGAAATGGGGAAAATAGAAAAACATATTATGATGCTGATTTATATGAGATTGAACGTGAATTTGATTTGACAATAGAAGGATTAACAGTTGAGTCAAGCTTAGATAAATTAAAAAAACAATCTAATAAGACTAACAATGTTATAAATGCTATTATGCCATTTGATATTGAAAATAGTGTTAAATACAATGCAAATTACTTGAAGGGCTATACATCAGAAAAACGAGATACTAATGTTGATGAATTAAGACCATTAGTTGATGTACAAAGCAAAGATATAGCAAGATTTGCTGCAAATGAAACATTAAAGGAATATGACCGTGGTGTTAATTGGCAAGTAGAACAATTAGACGTAAAGGGCAAACAGTGGAAAACAGCTTATTTGCCAGTGTGGCTATATAGTTACCAGCAAAAAAAAGGTGAAAATGATAGTGTAATACATTATGTAGCTGTTAACGCGAGAACAAAAGAAACAATGGGAAGTGTTCCAATACATATGCCAAAATTATTTGCAGTTTCTTGTGTGGTAGAATTATTAGGCTGGTTTGCTACTTTACTGATAGATTTTAAATACGAGTGGATATTCCTATTGTCAGGATTTATATATTTCTTTGCAATGTATTTAAGATATAGAAATTCAAATGCAAGGCATCATCATGAAACAGAAACAAAGAAAAAAATTCTTAATTTAAGAAAAATTGATAATTTAATTAAGCATGAAAAAGGAATTTCAAATTCAAGAATAGAAGGTGCTAATAACACTAATGTTAGTGGACAAAGCATAAGTGAAACACTAATGAATTCATTTAATAATTTTAAATAGTTTTTAATATTCTATTTTATAAAAAAGGGGGGATAACAATGAATAATGTTTTAAGCAAATTAAAAAATACAAGATTATTAGCTGGAATAGGAATTGCCAGTTTAATTTTAGGAACAATGTTTCCTTATGTAAGCTATTCTATATTAGGCTACTCTTATGATATATCATTATGCGATTATTGGGAAGGAAAAATAATATTAGTAATAGCAATTGCTAATTTGTTATTTATATTCAAAGATTTTGTTGAAAAATATATTTCTTCACTATTTAATACTAACATAGGCCAAAAGATTAAAGATATAAATAGTCCAAAAGCATCTCTTGCTCCAACCGTAGCTGCTGCAGCTTTTGCATTATATTTGACTTTAAAACTCAAAGTAGAATTTTCAGCATATAGTTTAGGTTTTTATTTATTATGGATTGGAGTAATATGCCTAGTGGCATATGCTATGATATATAAGAATAATAATGATTTTCAAATGAAGATGTAAATTAATTTATATTAATTATTTAATGTTCAAAAGATAATAGGAGGATAAAAAAGTGACAAAATTAAAAGTTTTATTTATGTTATTATTAGTAGGTATTATTTTATTAATATTACCTACAATAGTTAGTGCAGTTGATACATTTACAACTAAGGATGGAGTTGTAGCAACAAAGATAATAGAAAACACAGATGGTTCAATAGATTTTAAATTAACTAATATAAATGTAACAGAAGACCATCAATATAGCTGGGGTGCTAGTAAAACGACATCTGTTAATGATGTTTCAAAATGGTATACATTATCAACATTTGATGCAAGTAAAAAGACTGCAGTAATAAACTTTAATGTAGGAGAATCTACTATAAAACAATTATTAAAAACAAATGATAATGCTTGGATATTTATTAAAGATAATAACAATACATACTTAGTTGAAGGATTAAAAGTTGATTTAAAATTACCAGTATTAAAAGCTTTTTATTTAACAGAAGATAAAACAACAACAACTTTTAGGTCGTTTTCAATTATGCCAAGAGAAATTTATGGAATACAGCAGTATTATTATAAATTTGAGAAAATTACTAATGAAAATATAATAAGTGCTTATCAAAATGCTGTAGCAAACAATCTTGATTTTAGTACAATATCTTCATTAGCAACTTTATCTAACGCGCCTACAACTGGTTGGAAAGCGATTGAAGGAAATTATGGTTTTTCTGGACAGTATATTAATCCAAAGCCTACAGAACAAGGACTATATTATATATGGATAAAGGCTAGCGATAGTGATAGTAAAACTGTTATCGGGTATAACTTGTTTTATGCTGATGCTCAAGGACCAGAGGTAAAATCAATAGAAGTTACAAGCCCTGCATCAGGTACATATAAAACAAGCCAAACTGTAAAAATTAGAGTTCGCTTTGATGAAATTATTACTGGAACTTCTGTACCAACTTTAAAAATAAAATTTGGAGATAGTGTGGAAAGAAGTGTAACAAATGGTACTATAAAAGACAACTATATAGAATATTCATACAATATCCAAGAAGGTGATAAGGGACAATTAGCAACAGTTAGTTATAGTGGAGGCACAATAAAAGATGTTTCTGGAAATGATGCAAAATTATCTTGTCCTGTAGTTAAAGGAAACACAATAAAAGCGAATGTAGAAGGAACTACAAATAATAATACTGATAATAAAGACAATACAAACAATTCGGAAAATAATAAGCCAAATAATGGAAATACAAATACTGGAAACACAAATAATGGTAGTGGAAGTATTAGTTCTACAGATAAAACAAGAGATAATACAACTGCTACTGGCAAATTGCCACAAACAGGTGTAGGAATTGGCTTAATTGCTACGATAGTATCATTAATAGGTGGTACTGCAGTGGCTTATATAAAATATAATAAACTAAAAGATATATAGAAAAAAATAGACGTTGTCAAAAAGTACGACGTCTATTTTTTTCTATATGAAAACAATCTATATGCCTATGTTAGTAAAGACGCTACAAAAATAAGTATAACAAGTTTTATATTGTATGAAAAATAAATAAAAGGATTGACTTTTGCAAACAATTATATTGGACCATTTTATTGATGTTAATAAAATGCTTTCAATAGCTTCAGGAGCATATGTTTGACAAACCTACTGTTAAAAAAATTAAACTAAAACATATATTGTATTATATATAAAATTATACTATAATTAAAAATAACAAGTAAAATAGAAAAAATGTAAGGGGAATATAGTATGAATAATTTAATGGAGAAAAATATTTATGATGTAAAAGGAAATGTACTAATTTGTGGAACTTGCCTTCCAAGTATGCAACCAGAAGGTTATGAAAAGATAAAAAATAATTTTGATACGATTGTATATTTATGCTTAGAAAAAGAACATATAAATATGGCAATTACTAAAATTTGTGGAATTTTATCTACTAAAAATGTAACTAAATTGACATTTGCAACAGTAAATAAATCTCCACATTGTACACAACTTCATTATATAAAAAATGAGATAAAAAGAGTAATGAATAATAATGAACTCCCAGAAATAAAGAATATTGTTATTGAAAATAATCAAATATATAAAATTGAAGATGATGTATTAGCACTATCTAAAAATCTTGTTGAATTATCTATGAAAAACCGAGAATAGGAAAAGTATTCAAAAATTAGTGAAAATTGCAAACTTAGAATTCCCTAAATGAAAATAGAAAAAACAGCAAGTTTGTTACAAAAAAGTAATGAAAAAGTAAATAAAAAGA
>ERZ827452.554-NODE-554-length-49549-cov-5.423324_pt1 | contig 49549 bp, 52 predicted proteins | sample MGYA00519866_ERZ827452 | MGnify/ENA primary metagenome ERZ827452 (study PRJEB31778, sample SAMEA3449307) | human gut metagenome | biome: human gut; feature: human-associated habitat; material: faeces | place: United Kingdom | collected 2010/2012 ... | reverse complement strand
ATGGAAAATATTATTATGGAATAAAAACAACAGCAATATCAGAAAATGTAAAACAGAAGAATCTATATGATGTGGCAGGAAATTTATGGGAGTGGACACAAGAAGCATCTTACCCAAATAATACATTAGAATCATACATGATTCGTGGGGGTAGCTTCAACGACAGCTACTCTGGCGACCCTGCATGCGTCCGTGCTAACCGCACTGCGACTGGCACTAACACGGACGGCGGCTTCCGTCCCGCTTTATATATAAAATAGAAATAAATAAAAAGTTAGAATTTATTGGTTATAAATAAATTCTAACTTTTTTGAATAGAAACCAAAAAAAATCTTAAAATTTTACAAAAACCTTCACTAAAAAAACAATATATGATATATTAATATAGAACAAATGAAATTATGCACTTTGAAAGGAATGGTAAAAAAGATGAAGGGCAAAAGAAATAAAGAAAATAAAGAGAAAAAATCAAATTGGTTAGTAAAATTTATAAAAGTAGCAGTATTTATAATATTAGTAGGACTCGTAATAAATATAGCACCAAATTATATACAAGATAAAAATAAAAGTAAGACAAGCCTAATTATAAATAATAATAATGTTACTGATAGCCTGAAATATGATGTATTAGTAGATGAAAATGACGTAGTGTATTTATCTTCTAAAGATATAGCAAACTTTTTTGATGGAAATATATATTATGATAATGTTTATGACCAAATTATTACAACATCAGATAGTAAAGTTGCAACAATAGGGCTAAATAAAAAAGAAATGTATGTAAATAGCTCTAAAGTAAATATTTATGCAACAGCTAAAAAACAAGATGGAACTTTTTATTTACCTTTTTCAGAAATGAACAAGATATATAATGTAGAAATAAAGTATTCTAAAGATGGTAAAATAGTAACAATTGATTCTTTAGAAAAAGAACAAAAAATGGGTAATAGCTCGAAAGAGGCAAATGTAAAATATAAACCAACAATTTTTTCTAAAACTGTAGCAAAAGTAAAAGCAGGTGAAAGTGTTGTAGTTTTAAAAGAAGAAAATGGATGGTACAAAATAAGAACAAGTAATGGAAACATAGGATATTTAAAAGATGTAGCCAATATCTATAAAACAAGAGATAATATGGAAGAAGAAAAGCAAATAGAAGGAAAAGTTAGTTTAGTTTGGGACTATTATACTAGAACAGCACCAACTAGAACAGGAACAATAGATGGTATTAATGTAGTTTCTCCATCTGTTGCTAAGCTAAAGGATGAAGGTGAAGGAGAACTTTCAATTAGAATTGGAGACGAAGGTGTAGACTATATAAATTGGGCACATCAAAATGGCTATAAAGTATGGGGAATGATACAAAGTGATGGAGTAATAGAAACTACTTCAAAAATCTTAAATGATTATAAATTAAGAGAAAAATTAATTAACAATATTGTTAAATTAGCTGTTTCATATACTTTAGATGGTGTAAATATAGACTTTGAATATATGAAAGAAACTGATAAAGATATGTTTTCTAGATTTATAATAGAACTTTCTCCTCGTCTTAAAGAATATGGGAAAGTATTAACTGTAGATGTTACAGCACCAGATGGGAGCCCAGAGTGGTCTTTATGCTATAATAGATATAAAATAGCACAAGTAGCTGACTATATAATTTTTATGGCTTATGATCAAAACGGAATATCTTCACCAAAAGAGGGAACAACAGCAGGAGCAGATTGGGTTGAAGTAAATGTTAAGAAATTTTTAGGACAAGAAGGAGTAAGCAAAGATAAGCTAATATTAGCTATGCCATTTTATACACGTTTATGGAAAGAAACATCAACTGGAGTAACAAGCAGTACTGTATTAATGAAAAGCATAGATTCTACCTTGCCAGAGGGTGTAGAAAAAGTATGGGATAACGACCTAAAACAATACTACGTAGAATATACTCAAAATGGAACAACATATAAAATGTGGCTAGAAGAAGAAAATTCAATAAAAGCAAAATTTGATATAATGAACAAGTATGAGCTTGCAGGAGCAGCTTACTGGCAAAAGGATTTTGAAAGTTCAAATATATGGAATATAGTATCAGAAAATATTAAATAAGAATAAATAAAAATCACTTACATATAATTATGTAGGTGATTTTATGTATGTGTATGTAAAACAGATGAAAAATAGGGAAGAATTGCTAAAAAAAGAAGACATGCCTGTATTACTAAAAAGAGTAATGAGATTTATATTTGCTACATTTAATATTGCTACAATAGAAAAAATAGATAAAGAACATTTACTAATAATTGTGCCAAAGGTAAATGACAAAAAAATAAGAAAAATAAAGTTACAGTATAAAAAAGACAAAATAATATTTTCAAAATTACTGAAACAATATCAAGAAAAATACGAAAAGGAGAAGATTATTAATGAATTTTTAGAGGAAATACTGGATTTTATAATAGAAAAAACAGAAAATGAAAATATAAAAGTGGAAATGCAAAATATATATTTTTTAGCTAATGAATATAATAAAAAATATATAGATATAATAGAAAAAATTTTACAAAAGACAAAAACAATAAATATAGTAACAAGAAATTTGAAAAAGTATATGGAATATGAAGAAAAGTTATATGCTGAAAAAGGAATATTGATAAGTGTAACAAATAATAGAAGAAAAAGCTTGAAAAATGCTAAAATTATTATCAATATAGATTTCAAAGAAGAAGAGCTAAAACAATATTCAATAAATAGAAATTGTATATTTATAAATTGTACAGGGGAAAAGTATAAAAGTATAAAATATTTTGATGGAACCATTATAAATGGTATAGAAGTATGTGCAAATGAAATAGAAAGGCTTAAAGAAATTGAATTATATCAAGATTTTGAAAACACAGACATATACGTAGGTTTTGAAAATGAAAGTAAGAATGTAAGAATAAAAAATCTTATAGGAAACAATGGAAAAATAAGTAAAAAAGAATTGCAAAACTTACAAAAAATTCTTGACAAATGTTAAAAACTGGATTAATATAGTACATGTTACATATAAAGGAGGTATGCAAAATGGATGATAACAAAGAAGTATTATTAACACAAGAAGGTTACGATAATTTAGAAAAGGAATTAGATTATTTAAGAACAGAAAAAAGAAGAGAAGTAGCAGAACGTATAAAAGTTGCTTTAGGTTTTGGTGATTTATCAGAAAACTCAGAATATGATGAAGCTAAAACAGCTCAAGCAGAAAACGAAGCTAAAATAGCAGATTTAGAAAATAAAATACGTTATGCTAAAATTATAGATGAATCAGAAATAGATACAAAAACAGTACAAGTAGGAAATACTGTAAAAATATTAGACATGGAATTCGAAGAAGAAGAGGAATATACTATTGTAGGTTCTACAGAGGTAGACTTAGCTCAAAACAGAATTTCAAATGAATCACCTATAGGAAAAGCTTTATTAGGAGCAAAGAAAAATGAAATTGTAGATGTAAATGCTCCAGCAGGTATAATAAAATATAAAATAATTTCAATAACAAAATAAAGAAAAAAGCCGTTATAATGGCTTTTTTCTTTATTTTATTAAATCTGTAAAGCTGTTTCTAAAGCAAGCGTAATCATATTATTTAAAGATGTTTGTCTTTCTTCTGTAGAAATAGATTTCTTCTCAAAAATAGAATCTACAACAGTAAGCAAACAAGCAGCTTGTTTTCCTAAAACTTTTGCTGTGTAAAATAGTGCAAAAGCTTCCATTTCCGAACCTAAAATTTTCAAATCTTTAGGTAATCTGTCAAAAAGCTTTTGAATCTCTTCTTGATAAGGGTCAAAATATTCATTGCAAAGAACTGTACCACGTACTACAGGAATATTAATAGATTTAGAAACTTCTTCAATTTTGTCAGTTAATTCCATGCTAGCATCAGCTAAATGACAAATTTCGTTATTCATTGCTAAGGCAAAGTTACCTTCAGTATAAGAACGGTCTACTAAAATTGTATCAAAAACTTTTATGTCTTTATCAAAAGTTCCACAAGAGCCAATTCTTATAATTTTTTCAACATCATAAAATTTATACAACTCATAACAATAAATTCCCATACTAGGCATGCCCATTCCATGAGACATAACAGTAAGTCTTTTACCTTTATATGTTCCTGTATAAGCAAACATATTACGAACTGTATTTACAAGCTTTGCATTTTCTAAAAAATTTTCAGCAATGTATTTAGCACGAAGCGGATCTCCCGGCATGATAACTATATTTGCAATATCTTCTTTTTTTGCTTCATTATGTGGTGTCATAAAAACCTCCTTAATTTAAATTGAATTCACATTTAGTATAACAGAAAAAGAAAAAAATTACTATAAAAATTAAAATATTTCAATTGTATTACAATATAATTAAATTTTTGTTACTCTAATTTTAAGTTTATATTACTTTAACAAAAACAATTGAAAATAAAAAAGAACTAGTATAGAATGTAACTTGTCTACAATAAGATAACAGCATGTAAAAAATATGTGGAAAACAATCCGAAAAATCACGTAAAAATTGAATAACTTATTCACTAAATGGCAAGTTTAAAGGAGAATAGTTAACAATAAATTGTAAAATTGTGGAAAACTTTTCTGAAAAATGTTTAAAATGAGGATAGATAAAAAAGTAATAGTTTGAAGTCAACATAAATACATGTTGACTTTTTTGCGGTTATATAGTATAATAGCAAACAGTGGTTACCAAAAGATGGTAAAGAAGAGATTTAAATTATATATGTTTTAAAAGATTAATTTAAGAGAAAAAATTAATCTTTAATAAGTAATGAGATTTGAAATTATAAGAATAATGGATAAGGAGAGAAAAGTCCATTATAAAATGTGCAAGAAAATTTGGAAAATAATTCTATTATATAAAAAATGTATTTAATGATATTATTAAATACATGCTTTTTGGCAAGAATATAATAAATGTAATTAAGATATATATATTTAAACTAACACTAAATAAAATAGAAAAGGAGAGAAGTAGATGACAGAAAAAACAAATGAGAGAGAAAACAAAAAAGAGATGTCAGAAAAAAATGGTAGACCTATGAGAACTAGAAGACCATATAAAAAAATTGACAATCAAAACAAGCAAGAAAAAACTGAAAGAGTAACAAAAGAAAAAAGCGCAAGAGGAAAGGCTACAGAGAGAAAGACAGAAGAAGTGGGCAAAGAAGAGAATAAAATTGCAAGTAGAGCAAGAAAAACTACAAATACAAGGAGAAAGAAAGTAGAAAATAAATTTGAATTTAAAAAATCAAATTTAAAAATTATCGCTTTAGGTGGTCTAGAAGAAATCGGAAAAAATATGACCGTATTTGAATATGAAGACGAGATTATAATAGTAGATTGCGGACTAGAATTCCCAACAGATGACATGCTTGGGGTAGATTTAGTAATACCAGATGTAACATATTTAGAGAGAAACAAAGATAAAATAAAAGGAATGGTTATAACACATGCTCACGAAGACCATATAGGTGCAATTCCATATATATTAAAACAAATTAATGTACCTATTTATGGAACAAGATTAACAATCAGTTTAATAGAAAACAAATTAGAAGAACATAAATTGTTAAGAAGCACAAAATTGCATGTAGTGGAACAAGGACAAACTGTAAACTTTGGAAAAATGCAAGTAGAATTTATAAGAAGCTGTCATAGTATACCAGATGCAGTTATGCTTGCAATATTTACTCCAGTAGGAACAATAATGCATACAGGAGATTTTAAAATAGACTATACTCCAATAAATAGTGAGATGACAGATTTAGCAAGAATTGCAGAAATAGGTAAAAATGGAGTATTAGCACTATTATCAGACAGTACAAACTCAGAAAGAAAAGGATATACAATGTCAGAAAGTACTGTAGGAGATGTGTTTGACAGATTATTTGTAAATTGCACGAAAAGAATAGTAGTAGCAACATTTGCATCTAACATACACAGAATTCAACAAATAGTAGACTCTGCAGTAGAAAATGGAAGAAAAATAGCTGTATGTGGAAGAAGCATGATAAATAATATAGAGACAGCTGTTAAATTAGGATATATGAAAGCGCCAGAGAATACATTTATAGATATAGACTTGATAAAAAATTATCCAGATGACAGACTAGTAATAATTACAACAGGAAGTCAAGGGGAGACAATGTCAGCATTAACAAGAATGGCAGCAGGAGAACATAAAAAAGTAGAAATTACACCAAATGATTTAGTAATAATTTCTGCAACTCCAATTCCAGGAAATGAAAAATTAGTTTCAAATGTAATTGATGATTTAATGCAAATAGGAGCTGAAGTTGTTTATAGTGCACTAGAAGATATACACGTATCTGGACATGCGTGCCAAGAAGAACAAAAATTAATTTTAGCACTTACTAAACCAAAATTCTTTATACCAGTTCATGGTGAATATAGACAATTAAAAGCACATAGTGAGACAGCTAAAATGATGGGAGTAGACCCTAACAACATATTTATGTCAGTAAATGGTAGAGTACTTGAATTAAATCAAAATGAAGCTAAATTTACGACATCAGTTCCATCTGGAAAAATATTAGTAGATGGACTTGGAGTAGGAGATGTAGGTAGTGTTGTACTAAGAGATAGACAACATTTATCACAAGATGGATTAATTGTAATAGTAATGACAATGGACAATAATACAGGAGAAATAGTTTCAGGACCAGATGTTATATCTAGAGGATTTGTATATGTTAGAGAATCAGAAAATCTAATGGATGATGTAAAAAAAGTTATAAGAGAAGAAGTTCAAATGCTAGAAAATCAAGGAGTACGTGACTGGGCAACAATTAAATCTACATTAAAAGATCATGTAAGAGATTATATATTCCAAAAAACAAAACGTAATCCAATGATTCTTCCAATTATTATGTCTTTGTAGTGAAAATATAGAAATACCAAGCCTTTGAGGGCTTGGTATTTTATAATTGTTATTAATTTGTTATTAACCGAGTAAATGTAAGTAGTACTTTTTATTATTTATTTAATTTTTTATCATTCTTTTCAGATAATTTTAATTTTTTCTTTTTTTCTTTTTCTAATTGTTTAACACTTTTTGCAGGCGTAGGTAAATCTTCTGGCATTGTTCCACCAACTTCCTTAATAGCTCTTCTAACAGCTTTACCTACATAATTATGAGTAGCACAAGCTAAATCTTCATTATTAATATTAGATTTTTTTAATTTGGCTTCTGTTTGTGTTATACGGAAAATATTTGCACCGAGTTCTTCACTACCCATATAATCTAATATTTCTTGTCCTTTCTTTAATCCTTTTCTTGATTTTATTTGTCCAGCGGTTTCATTATATAATCCTAAATATCCAGCATTATTGAATTTGGCAAAATCTTCTACACCTGATTTCTGTGCAACGTCAAACAAAGCAGTATTTTTTTGTTTAGTAAGATTTCTATTATAAATTCTTCTTTCATCTTCTGAAAGTTGGTTGTATTGTTCTTCTGTTATTTCTTGTCGCCTTGTTTTAACTGCAAAATATGTTTGTGCTAGAGCTACTTGTTTTTTTCTAGGACTACCATTTTGTGCTATTAAATAACAAGCATAACGTGTAAGTTTATAATCATAATCTTCTATATAATTAACAGCTCCATTAAGTAGGTTGAACGATTTTCCCAAAAGGGAAAAGTGTTCAATTATAAGGTTTCCAGAGTTCTCACAAGAAATTTTTGCTTTTTCAATTACATTCTTAAATTTATCCCAACTAGAATAACCAAGAGATAACATTAATTCTCTACCGTACCAATATTCAATTCCATTTTCATCAATGTGTTTTATTTCTTCAAATGTTTTTTCTGTTTTTGATATTATTTCGTTTTCGCTCATATATTTCTCCTTAAAATTCTCTCTTTAATTGTTTTACTATACCAACTATAGTAACTGGAATAGTTTCCATTTCTTTAAAAGTAAATATAAGCGGCTCATAACTATTATTAAATGGTTGCAATAATATGCCAGCATCACTTTTTTTACCTTTTTTTATAGTAGCTTCATCTCCATTTATAAGAGCCACTACAATGTTACCGTTCTCGAAATCATTTTGCTTTTTTATAACCACTATATCGTCCTCAATTAAGACAGGAAACATAGAGTCGCCTTTTACTTTTAAGGCAAAATAGTCTTCACCATTACCAACAAGACTTTTTTCTACATCTATAGTTCCTATTACATTTTCTTGTGAAAAATAATTGTAACCAGCTTTTACTATTTTTAAAATTGGAATAGGAGAAACAGGATTACCTATTTTATCTGTTTTTGTATTTAATTCTCTTTGCATAGGAACATCATACCCCATTAGCCATACAGGATTAACATCATAAAAATTAGCTAAATCTGATATTGTAGATTGTCTCATTTTAGATACAATTCCTTTTTCATACCTTTCAAGAAGAATTGCACTTATATCTGTCTTTTGACTTAAATCCTGTATAGTTAAATTTAAATTAGTTCTTAATTTAGCTAATCTTTCACCACATATTTTAAATTGTTGATCAAAGTCACTTGTATGGTTATTATGTTCTTCGATTAAATCAGATTTTTCTATATTAAAATAGTTGGCTAGGATTTCAATTTTATCTATTCTAGGATAAAAATCACCATTATACCAACTTGTAAAAGTAGTATAACTAAATCCTAAATCTTTGCAAATATCATTTCTACTTTTATTGTATAAATTCATATAATATTTTAAATTTCTTGAAAAAATTTCTTTATTACCTAAATCGCTCATAATACACCTCTTTGCAAGATTATACAACTAAACTGTAAAAATATCAAGCCTTTTTATAAAAAAAAGTATTGATATTACAGTTTAACTGTCAAAGAATTCTTGCAATATGTATTGATTATTTTTAAAAACTATGGTAAAATAAATAAGTTGCACTTAAACAAAACTAGAAGTTAATTAACTTGGAGGAAAAGAAAGTATGGAAAAGAGAGCTATAGTAACCGACTACTTAAAAAGAAAAGATAAGTGTGAAAGACAGAGAGAAAAGGTACTAAAAGCTTATTTAGAAGAGAGCGAAAAGAGACATCAAAGTCTAAGCGAAAAAATAGAAAGACTTTTTTAATACTTAAACAAAACAGAGGTAGTTTTACCTCTGTTTTGTTTGTAAAGGCAAATAATTTAAAACTTAATATAAAAATTAATGAATGACTTGAAGAATAGCTTGAGATTTGCTATAATTAGCAAAGAATAAGAAAGAAGGAGAAATTTTATGGATTATAAAGAGTTAGCAAATTTAATATTTCCAAATGCAAAAGAAATATCATATTATGAAGAAAAATATAAGAAAAGAGATTTAGAAGAAGGAGCTATTGTAACAAGATTTGCACCAAGTCCTACAGGATTTGTACATTTAGGTTCTTTATACCAAGTAGTAATAGCTAGAAAAGTAGCAAAACAAACAAATGGCGTATTCTTTTTAAGAATAGAAGATACAGACCAAAAAAGAGAAGTAGAAAATGGTGTAACAGGAATAATAGAATCACTAAAAGATTTTGGACTAACACCAGATGAGGGAATGATAAACGAAACAGAAGAAATAGGAGAATACGGACCATATAAACAATCATTAAGAAAAGAAATATATCAAGCATATGCAAAACATTTAATAGAACAAGGTAAAGCATATCCTTGTTTTGCGACACCAGAAGAATTAGATGAGATGAGAGCTAAACAAGAGGCCGCAAAAGTAAGGCCTGGATATTATGGAATATGGGCTAAATACAGAAATTTAAGTAATGAAGAAGCAGCAGAAAGAATAAAAAATGGAGAAAACTATATAATTCGTTTAAAATCACCAGGAAGAGAAGACAGAAAAATAAAACATCATGATATAATAAAAGGAAATGTAGATTTCCCAGAAAACGATCAAGATATAGTAATAATAAAAGCAGACGGACTTCCAACATATCACTTTGCACATGCAGTAGATGACCATTTAATGGGAACAACTCATGTGATTCGTGGAGATGAATGGCTATCTTCTGTACCACTTCATTTACAATTATTCCAAATGTTAGAGTTTAAAGCACCTAAATATGCACATATAGCACCTATCATGAAGGAAGATGAAGGTGGAAAACGTAAATTAAGTAAGCGTAAAGACCCAGAAGCAGCGGTAAGCTATTATACAGAAATAGGTGTACCAAAAGAAGCTGTAATAGAATATTTGTTAAACATAGCAAACTCAAGTTTTGAATTATGGAGAAAACAAAATCCAAATGCTAGTATAGATGAATTTGAATTACAATTAAACAAAATGAGTGTAAGTGGAGCACTATTTGATATTGTTAAAATACTAGATATTGCAAAAACTGTTATATCTAAATATACCGCAGAAGAAATATACAATGAATCTATAAATTGGGCAAAAGTATATGATAACGAACTTTTCGAGCTATTACAAGACCGTGAATATGCTTTAAAAGTATTTGGAATAGAAAGAGGAAATGCAAAACCTAGAAAAGACATATCAAAATGGTCAGATGTAAAAGAAAACATAGAATATATGTATGACAAAGAATTTTATGCAAAAGATAGACAATATGATTTCCAAAAAGTCACAGACAAAGAGTTAATTAAGAAGATATTAACATTATATATGGAAAAATATTATGATGAAAATGATGATAAACAAGTATGGTTTGATAAAATAAAAGACTTAGCTGAAGAAGTTGGATTTGCAAGAGAAGTAAAAGAATGGAAGAAAGAGCCAGAAAAATGGCCAGGACATGTTGGAGATATAAGTACGGTTATAAGAGTAGCTTTAACATCTAGAAGCAATACACCAGACATGTATGAAATAATGCAAGTATTAGGAAAAGAGAGAATATTTGCAAGACTAGAAAAAGCAATAAATGAAATATAGTAGGATAGAAATACAAAGGAGAAAAAAATTGCCAAGTTATACAATACATTTAGCAGTGGCTAAAGAATTTTTAAGAAAGAATAAACAATATAATGAAGAGCAATTTATAAAAGGAACAATTGCACCAGATATAGCAGAGGACAAATCTAAAACGCATTTTGCAAGATTAAGCTCGGAAAGTAATTGGGGAAAGTTTTTAAAATTTCATTCATTAGATAATGGATATTATTCAGGGTGGTTTTTACACTTGATAACTGATAGATTGTTTTTTGAAGAATATCTAGATGATTGGGAAAATAGAGATGATGCCAATGGTGAAAAGCTATATTCAGATTATTACGTATTAAATAAATCAATAATAGAAAAATATAATGTATCAATAGTGGAAGAATTAAAAGATTATATGTCTTACCACAAAGAAGAAAAATTAAATTATATAAATAAAGAAACATTGTACAAGTTTATAGATGAAATTTCTGATATTGATTTAAAAGAATATGAGAGAAGAGCAAAAAGCTATTATTAAAAAATAAAGGAATGATAAAAATGGAATACAATGTAGGCGATATAGTAAGAACTAAAAAAGTTCATCCTTGTGGTAGCAAATTGTGGGAGATAACAAGAGTAGGAGTAGACTTTAAATTAAAATGCTTAGGATGTGGACACATTGTGATGGTAGAAAGACAAAAAGCATTAAAAATGATAACTAAAAAGGAACAGTAATTTTATATTAATAGAAACCAGTACATATAAGTTGTAAAGTAAGAATTATCAACTTATATGTATGCCTAATGAAAGGGAGAGTAATAAATATGATAGACATTAAATTTTTAAGAGAAAATCCAGATATTGTTAAGGAAAATATTAAGAAAAAATTTCAAGACCATAAGCTAGTTTTAGTAGATGAGGTAATTGAACTAGACAGCAAAAACAGAAATTTAAAAATGAAGGGCGACGAGCTTCGTGCTAAAAGAAATTCATTAAGTACACAAATAGGAGGCTTAATGAAAGAAGGAAAAAAAGAAGAAGCAGAAGCTATAAAAGTAGAAGTAAAGAAAATAAATGATGAATTGGCAGAAAATGAAAAATTAGAAGCAGAGTATGATGCAGCTGTTAAAGAAAGAATGATGAAAATTCCAAACATAATAGACGCATCAGTTCCAGTAGGAAAAGATGATTCTCAAAATGTGGAAATTCAAAGATTTGGAGAAGCTACAGTTCCTTCTTATGAAATCCCTCATCATGCAGATATTATCGAAAGAGTTCATGGTATGGATAAAGAGTCTGCAGGTAGAACAAGTGGTGTAGGTTTTTACTATTTAATTGGAGATATAGCAAGACTTCATGAGGCAATGCTTGCATGCGCACGTGACTTTATGATAAAAAATGGTTTTACTTATGCAATTCCACCATTTATGATTCGTAGTGATGTAGTAACAGGAGTTATGAGTTTTGAGGAAATGGATGCGATGATGTATAAAATAGAGGGAGAGGACTTATATTTAATAGGTACATCAGAACATTCTATGATTGGTAGATTTAAGGACCAAATTATAAAAAAAGATGAGCTTCCTATTACTATGACATCATATTCACCATGCTTTAGAAAAGAGATAGGTTCTCATGGATTAGAAGAAAGAGGACTATACCGTGTACATCAATTTGAAAAACAAGAAATGATTGTATTATGCGAACCAGAAGAATCTATGGATTGGTATAATAAAATGTGGAAATTAACAGTAGATTTATTTAGAAGCTGGAATGTACCTGTAAGACAACTAGAATGTTGTAGTGGAGATTTAGCCGACTTAAAAGTAAAATCTTGTGATGTTGAAGCTTGGAGCCCAAGACAACAAAAATTCTTTGAGGTAGGTAGCTGCTCTACATTAGGAGATGCACAAGCAAGAAGATTAGGAATTCGTGTAAAAGGAGAAAAGGGTACATATTATCCTCATACATTGAACAATACTGTAGTTGCAACACCTAGAGGACTAATTGCTGTTATAGAAAACAACTATAATGAAGACGGAAGCATAACAGTTCCAGAAATTTTAAGACCATATATGGGTGGAATCGAAAAAATAAACTAAAAGGGACGCCCCTTTTTCGAAAATTTTTACAAAAAGGGACACCCGTCATGTTAAATTTGAATAAAGGGGTGTCCCTAATTAAAAATTTTTTTGAAAAAGGGGCGTCCCTATTGGAGGTAGAGATGTTAATAAAAAATCCAGAGTTTAAGATTTCAGCAGTTTCACCTGCGCAGTATCCAGATGATAATTTGCCACAAATTGTTTTAGTTGGTAAGTCTAATGTTGGAAAATCTTCTTTTATAAATACTATGGTAAATAGAAAAAAGCTTGCTAGAACAAGTAGTGAACCAGGAAAGACAAGACAGATAAATTTTTATAATATGGACAATAAATTTTATTTTGTTGATTTACCAGGATATGGCTATAGCAAAATGTCTAAAAAGGAACAAGATAGAGTAGGGCAATTTATTGAACAATATTTAAATAATAGTAAGGATATTGCACTAATAGTATTTTTAATTGATATAAGGCATGATCCTACAGAAAATGATAGATTAATGTACAGATATATAATAGATAGCGAAAAGCCTTGTATTATTATTGCTAACAAAGCGGATAAAATTGCTGTGACTAAAGTAGATGCGCAAGTATCACATTTACAGGAAAAACTAAATCCACTAAAAGATTTAACTTTTATCCCATTTTCTGCTGAAAGAGAGATTTACACAGAAAATGCATGGAATTGTATAGAAGAGTGTTTTTAAGAAGAATAAAAAGAAAAGTGTCTCAGGTTGAGATGCTTTTTTGCTTATTTAGTAAAATTATTGTCAAATAAAGACTATAGTTTTGAAACGTATAAAAAGGAATAAATAGGAAATAATAGTATAAAAAAGGAGTAGCCTATGTTTTTAGAAATAATAAAGTTTTTGATTTATTCAGTATTAATAGTATTAATTTCAAAATATATATTAGTAAAATTATTAAGGAAATTAGCGTTAAGTTTAAATTTATCTTCAAAAACTGTAGGCAATATTGCAGGAGTTGCAACATCTGTGCCAGAGCTACTTACAGTATCTTTTTCCGCTTTTGCAGGTTTAGTATCCACTAGTGTTTTTAATATAATAAGTTCAAACATAATTAATGTATGTCAGTATACACTAGCCGTAATATTAAATAAAAATCAAAAACAAATACGAAATAAAGGAATACGAATACAGTTAATATTAGTAATGTTTACTATATTAATTCCAATACTTATGCTAGTCTTAAATATAGAATTTAAATGGAATATAGTGCCTATTTTTATATTACTATTTATACTTTTTTACTATATGAATTCAAATGTACACAAGCTATATTTAAAAAAAGAAGATGAAGAAAAATCTAAAAAAATTGAAAAAGAAAAGGAAAGCCAAAGTAAGAAAAGTGTAATTGTAATAAAGTATGCAATATACTTATTATTTACATCAGTAGCTCTATATTTTGTAGGAGACCAGTTAAGCAACGTATTGGAGAGTTTAGCTGAAATATTTAATATTCCAGAATTAGTTTTAGGAATTGCACTAGGATTTATAACAAGCTTGCCAGAACTTATAACTTTTTTCGAATCACAAAAACATTATACAGAAGAACAAGAAGGAATGGTAGAAGCTACTAATAATTTACTAGCATCAAATGTACTAAATTTATTTATTATTCAGAGTATTGGAATAATAATTATGGAATTGGTATAAAATTCCAAATTAGGCATATAATAGTTGTAGAATGTTTTTACTACCGGAAGGATTGTGATAAGTATGGAAAATGAATATGTGAAAGAAACTAAAATAATAGATAGGTCTGATGAAGACAAAAGAGTAGAACTAATGGTAAGCATAATGAAAGCCAAGAAAGAACTTGATGAAGCACGAAGAAATTTTGAATATGCAGAAGGTGACTTAATAGATTATTATACTTATCAAATAAAGGCTAATAGGTCAAAGTTTGACTATTTGCTAAAGCAAGCTAAAAAAATGCAAATTCAATTAGATATGATAGAAAAAATAGAGATAAATGGTAATGAAGCAATATAAAATATATAAGCTAATTAAGTAATATTTGTCCAATGTAAATCATAAGATAAAATAAAAGGAAAGGTGATTTATATTGGAAGCAAATACAATTATAACTTATTTAGCTTGTGTATTTTTTTTGCTAATATTAGGTAGAGTATTTATTTTACCAATAAAAAGCATGTTAAAACTACTAGGAAATTCTATATTAGGTGGAATATTAATATTTGTTATAAATTTAATTGGAGGAATATTTAACTTTCATATAGGATTAAACATAGGAACAGCTATAATTGTAGGAATATTAGGAATACCTGGGGCAATATTGATTGCAATATTAACTATTTTTTTATAAAAATATAATAAATTTGTTGAAAAATATGAATTTATTGTATATAATAAGCAAGAATCCTAAAGTTATAATTATAATTTTAGTTACCACACTTATTTAAGGGGTAGTATTATGAAAAAATTTTTATCAAATTACAAATCAACAATAATTCTTCTTGTTGCGCTTATTGTTGGTGCAGTCGTAGGACTGATTTTTAAAGAAAAAGCAACAGTACTTAAGCCATTAGGCGATATCTTTTTAAATCTTTTATTAGTCGTAATTGTTCCACTAATATTTTTAACAATAACAACATCAGTAGCAAAAATGAAACAACCTAAGAGATTAGGAAAAATTGTAGGAAGCATTATATTTATATTTGTAATGACTTCAATTATAGCAGTATTAGTAGGTTTTGTAAGTACATATTTTATAAAACTTGTTAATCCAGAAGATTCAGCAAAGATAGTAGAAGCCTTTGAAGAAGAAACAGAAGAAACACAAGAAGACTTAACTATTGCAGAAAGAACAGTAAATTTACTAACGGTAAATGACTTTTCTAAATTATTATCTAGAGATAATTTAATTGCATTATTAGTATTTTCTATAATTTTTGGAATAGCAATGAATATGTCAAAAGATAAAGCAGAACCAGTATTAAACTTTTTGAATTCTGCAAATGTAATAGTAAATAATATTATAAAAATTATTATGTACTATGCACCAATAGGACTTGGATGTTATTTTGCAGCATTAATAGGAAGCTTTGGTTCATCTATAGCAGTAGGATACTTAAAAACTTTTGTAGCATATACAATTGTAGCAGTATTATTTTATATTGTTGCGTATAGTATTTATGCATTTGTGGCAGGAGGAGCAAAAGGAGTAAAAGCATATTGGAAAAATATAGTACCAGCAACATTAACTTCACTTGCAACATGCTCTAGTGCAGCATCTATACCAGTAAATATGGAATGTGCTAAAAAAATAGGTGTTCCAGATGATATTGCAGAAACTACAATCCCTTTAGGAACTAGCTTCCATAAAGATGGTTCAATAATAGGCTCTATGTTTAAGATTATGTTTTTAGTATGCTTATTTGGAACAAGTATGTCAACACCAGCAGAGATATTTGGTATGTTAGGAATAGCATTACTTGCTAATTTACTAATAACAGCAGTGCCAATAGGTGGGGGAACTATTTCTGAAATGTTAATTATAACAATGATGGGTTACCCAGTTGCTGCATTACCAATATTAACTATAATAGCAACTATTATAGACCCACCAGCAACAATGCTTAATGTTGTAGGAGATACTGCATCATCTATGATGGTTACAAGAATAGTTGATGGAAAAGACTGGATGAAAGATAAAAAAGATTCAGAAGAAGAGATTAGAGAGAAAGTTACAGTTTAATAAATTATTATAAATAAAGAGATAAAAAGATATAAAAAAATAAGCCATGCGGCTTATTTTTTTATCTTTACATTATAAAATATAGAGCCCATACAACTTTATAACATCTGTGCAACTAATCCATATAATAAGAACTACAGCTCCAATAAAAAGAAAAATTATATAAGCTTGTAGTATAAGATTGAAAAAGACAGTTTTTACTTTATTAGAATTTCTAAATTTTCTAATAAAAAGAAAATTAACTGCCTTATAAACAATAAATAGAAAAGTTGCAAGTATAAGTGCATAGGTTATAAATATTAAAAGGTAAAGGCTAGTGAGAATCCGAAAATTAAAATATGAATTCATAAATTATTTTCCTCCCATATATAAAATTAATATAAGGTTATTGTAGCACAAGAGAATATTAAAAACAATAAAATCTACATAAAAACATTTAAATTAAATGTTAATTATGTTATACTGTGATGGAAAGAAATATAAATAGTAATAAAAAAGAGGTAAATATGTTTAATATTAAAGAAGAATTAAAGAAATTGCCACATAAACCAGGGGTATATATAATGCATGATAAAGATGACAATATAATTTATGTAGGCAAGGCAATTTCATTAAAAAATAGGGTAAGTTCATATTTTAGAAAAACAAAAAAGACGCAAAGAATATTAAATATGGTAGCTTTAATAGACCATTTTGAATATATAGTTGTAGACAATGAAGCAGAAGCACTTATATTAGAATGTAATTTGATAAAAAAGAATAGACCAAAGTTTAATGTGCTTTTAAAAGATGACAAAACATATCCATATATAAAAATAAATATAAAAGATGATTATCCAGACGTATATATAACAAGAAGAATTTTAAATGATGGAGCAAAATATTTTGGACCATATGCAAATGCAGGAGCAGCTAAAGAAATGGTAGACTTTATAAAAGAAAAATTTAAACTTCGTCATTGTAAAAACTTTAAATATAAAGATAGACCATGTTTAAATTATCATATAAAAAAATGCAGTGCACCATGTATGGGATATATTTCTAAAGAAGAGTATAGAAAACAAATAGATGAGGTTGTATCAATATTAGATGGAAAAACAGAAAATCTGGAAAAACAACTAGAAAAGGAAATGCTAGAAGCTTCTAAAAATATGGAGTTTGAAAAAGCAGCATATTTAAGAGATAAAAAAATTGCAATAGAAAGAATATCAGAAAAGCAAAAAGTTTCTAATATAACAGAAAACGATATAGATGTTATAGGAATTTCAAAAAATGAGGTAGAGGTATGTGTAGAAATTTTCTTCATACGCAACAGCAAAATGGTTGGAAGGGAACAATACTTTTTTAAAGAACTAGTAGATGAAGAAGAAAAACAAATTCTTTCTGATTTTGTTAAACAATATTATATAGGAAATGAAATTTTGCCAAATAAAATAATGATGAGAGAAGAAATAGAAGAAAAAGATGTATTACAAGAATGGCTTTCAAAGCAAGCAGGAAGAAAAGTAGAATTTAAAATTCCACAAAGAGGAGAAAAGCTAAGACTTGTAGAAATGGCAGAAAATAATGCTAAAATTACATTAGATAATAGAACAAAAGACAAGTATGATGTGCTAACTGAACTTAGAGATACATTAAAATTAGATAAAATGCCAAGACGAATAGAATGTTTTGATATATCTAATTTATCTGGAACAAATATGGTAGCAGCAATGTGTGTAATGAAAGATGGAGAAATTAAGAAAAATCTTTCAAGATTATTTAAAATAAAAACTGTGCTAGGTCAAGATGATGTAGCGTGTATGAAAGAGGTAGTTACAAGAAGACTAAGACGTTCTATAGAAGAGGAAAACGGAGCTTTTGGAAACGTACCAAATGTTATTTTTGCAGATGGAGGAATAACGCAAATAAGAGCAATAAAAGAGGCAATCGAAGATGTATCAAAAGAATATGAAGGCAAAGTAGAACCAGGACTTGGAATTGTGGTATTTGGAATGGTAAAAAACGATAAGCACCAAACAAGAGCATTGATTGATGAAAATAGAAAAGAAGTAAAACTTTCAGAGAAGCTAATGAATTTAATAACTCTATTCCAAGATACAGTGCATGATACTGCAATAGGATATCACAAAAAACTTAGAGATAAAGAGATTACAAAATCAGAGTTAGATGAAATAGATGGAATTGGACCTACTAAGAAAAAGGCACTTCTACAACATTTTGGAAGCGTAGAAAAGATAAAAGAAGCGGATATAAATGAGCTTATGAAGGTAAAAGGAATCACGGAAGAACTAGCAAAGAAGATTAAAAATATATAATCTTGCAAATTATGTAAATTTATGATATAGTATTAACGTAAAAAAAGTTTAAATCCTTTTTACAGGAAGAACAAGAGCAACATGTTAAATAAATTTATTTAAAGGAGGAAAAATATATGGAATTATTTGAAAAGACAAAGGAGCTTAGTGAACTTATTGAAAAGGCTAATAAGTTATTGGGTGATTTGGAAGCATCAATAAGGCAGCAGTTTGTAGAACTTCCATACAAAATGACAAAAGTAGAAGCATGCTATCCAGATAGAATAGAACTCTGCCCATATGGAGCGGAAGGTAATAAAAAAATAAAGGTGTATTATCCAATATTAGAACAACCGCAGGGGTTTGAAAAAGAGAAAGAAGAGTTCTACCGGAAATGCGCAAATGGTATAGTACATGAGTACACGTTAACGGATAAGGAAGGCAGAAAAATAAAGATTGAGGAAGAGACGACTTTTACTGATAAAGTTACATTTAAACCGAAACATCGCTATTTCAAGAATGAGCAATATATAGGGTTGAAATGTGGCAATATTGCTTCAGAGCGCATAGAATACAAAATAGAAATAGAAGAAAAGGAATATTCTATAGCTAGGAACATTCTACATACAGATATGATAGAACAGATTATTTCACCAAATGAAATTGCAACTATTATTAGTAGCATAACGGATTTAAATGCAGTAGAAGAGAGAAAATTCCAGCTTTTTATGAGAAAAATTGGAGTAACGCAGAACATCACATCACTAGATGAATTGAGGAGGCATCAACAGGGAGAAATCAAAGTTTCAGATGTAATTACTCTTAAAGTTGCTATCAATACTGAACCTATAAAACAAAAATTATGTTTAGCAGCTGAAAATTTCTATGTTAGTTTAATTGCACAAGAAGCAGTAAACTACTCTTTCGAAATAACGCCATATGTTGGTGGTGATATGAAACTGGAGACACAGAATTATACGTATTGCGATATTTCAGAAGGAAGATGGAAAAAAGGAATAACTGTAAGCGAGGCTATTGGAATAATAACGGGAAAAGAAAAAGAATAAGAGTCAAAAAGTTACGGAAATAAATATTTCCGTAACCTTTTTTGAAGAATATAGATAACCTTGTAAATTATGTAAATTTATGGTATAGTATTAATGTAAAAAAAGTTTAAATCCTTTTTACAGGAGGAACAAGAGCAACATGTTAAATAAGTATTTAAAGGAGGAAGAATATATGGAATTGTATAAGGAAAAATTGGAAAATTTTAAAAAGGTAGAAAGGAGTTTGAAAAAGGTTCAAGAGAGTTTGGAAAAAGTTCAAGAAACTTTGGAAAAAGTGAGAAAAGACTTAGAAGAGTATGTAAAAGAGAATATAGTTTCAGGGGAATATACAATAGGTAGTAAGAAATTAGAGGATGGATATGAATTGTTTTATCCTGTTTTAAGTTTACCAGAAGGAATAAAAATGCAGTCAGAGACATTCTGGTGTTACTATGAAGAAGAATATAGAATTGATTGGGCTGTACATAATTATATATTGCTAGATGAAAAAGAGAATATAGAGATTAACGTAACTGAAAAATCCATTAGAAGAAAATTAGAATATAATGACAATTTAGGTAATTGCCTAAGAATTAAAAATAAAATAAATGTAATGGAAGGTGATATATACTATGATATAAAAATAGAAGAAATGGAATTTCAGTGTACAAGAAATTTTAGTTACGAGATAGAAAAATCTTTCTTAATAAATCTATTGAAAGACAAATATGTTTGTTACAAAGATTTTAAAGAAACACCAACCTATCATAGAACTAATTTTACAGGTAGACATTGCGTTAATAAACAGCTAGAAGAAGGAAAGATAGACTGGAAAAACAACTTGAGAAACTTTAGATACAGTATGAACATTCTAAATGGCTTTTTTACATATTGCGATTTTGAAAAAGTAATATCTGACATTGAGCAAATATTAATACAAGGAGAGTATAAAAAAAATCCAATTACAAAATTGTATTATCTCAAAGAGGGATATACGTTAATAGTATCTGTTGTAGAGAAGGATAATGACCACAATTGCATATACTATGAAGATGAATTAATGATATTAGAACTCAATACACCGTTAAACAAACAAACAGATGTAGAATTTTGGTATGCGGAACAAAGTTACGAGAAAAATCTTGATATCCACAATTTCAAAAGAAAATGGATAGATACGTTAATGCTCGAAAAAAAAGAAATAGATATGGAAAAAACAATGAGTGTGCTCGAGATATTTAATTTAAAATAATAAGATTCTTTAAAATTATCAAAAACACAAGTAAAATTTCCTAAGTGGCAAAGCCACATAAGAAAATCTAATTCTTCCATAATAGTATTCTTAGAAAACTACACAACTAACGAGGATAAATTTCTTAAGAGTATAAAAAAGGTACGTAAAATTAATATTTTGGGTACCTTAAAAATATCTAATCTTGCAAATTATGTGAAATTATGGTATAGTACTAATGTAAAAAAAGTTTAAATCCTTTTTACAGGAAGAAATGGAGCAACATGTTAAATAAATATTTAAAGGAGGAAAAGTATATGGATTTATTTAAACAGGCAAAAGAAACAGAAGAACTTATTAAGAGAGCAGCAGAAGCAAAAAAGAAATTAATGGCTGAGTTGGAAAGGAATCTTTTAGCACTTTCGTACAATATGCAAATTGTTGAAGCAAATTATAAAGAACGATTAGGAAAAGAAAGGAAAGATATAAAAGTATATTATCCTGTACTTGAAGTGCCACAAGGATTTACAAAGGAAAACGAAGAATTTTACCGGAACCTTGCAAACTGTGTGATGCATGAGTATGACTTAAAAGATGAAAGAGAAAGAAGCATACATATAGAGGAAAAAGTAACATTTGATAATGAATTATATAGATCAAAGAAAGGTGTTATTTTGATCGAAAAAAATCACATAAGTTTACCTAAAGTTAATTATAATATATCTATATCTGGAAAAATATTTAGTTTTACAAGGAACTTGTTCTATAAAGACATGTTAGAGCAAATTCTGAAGGAAGATAAAATAGTAAAATATGCCAGAGATTATTATAATAAAAAATATGAAACGGCTGAAAAAGAATATGAAGAATTCCTTGAAGAGTTAGGTGCAACTACAACTTGTCCTACATTGGAAGAAATGTATGAGGCAAGACAAGAAAATTTTTTAATAGCTCCCAATATTAGAGCAAACATAGAAATAAGAGAAAATAGCATAGGTGATTTTATAAGATTAGAGAATTCTAAAGTTACTGTTAGGCTAGATGATGTTAATACTGTATCTGTTACTATTGAGGTGCAACCATATTTAAATGAAACAATAGAGTTAGAAAGTAGAGAATATAACTACTTTAAACAAACGGAAAAAGAAAAATGGGAAAAAGGCATAACAGTGGAGGAAGCTATTGAGCTAATAGAAGAAAATTAAAAAATACAGAAAAAGTTACGGAAATAAATATTTCCGTAACTTTTTCTAAGCATTTTGTTGTATTTTTACCAAAAAAAGGATATAATAGAGCACAAAGTAAAAAGAGAGGAAGGGTACTAACTATGAAAGTAAGCAGAGAAGAAATTATGCATATAGCAAAACTTGCTAATTTAAATTTAAAAGAAGATGAAATAGACACTTATATTTTACACTTGCAAGACATACTAAACTTTGCAAATATAGTAAATAATGCACCAGTAGAAGGTGTTAGCGAAACAATAGGTGCAAATGAAAATTATAATGTATTTAGAAAAGATGAAATAAAGGTATTTGAAGATAACGAAGCATTGATGTCAAATGCTCCTGAAAAAGAGAGAAATATGTTTAAAATTCCAAAAGTAATCCAGTAAACAAATGTAACAATACTTGCTTTTGAATTGTTAAAAATAAATAAAAAGATGTGTTAAATGTCAGAATCAAAAAGCCAGAAATTCAACTTCTAAGCTCCAACATCTGACATCAAAATAGAAAAGGAGGCAATTTAATGAATATTACAGAACTAACTGTACACGAATTAAAAGAAAAATTAGCGAATAAAGAGCTAACTATAAGCGAAATTACAGAGGCATATGTAAATAGAATAAATGAAAAAGAAAAAGATGTTGAAGCATTTGTTACAACATTATGTGATGAAGCTTTAGAAAAAGCTAAAAATATAGAAGAAAAAGTAAATAATGGAGAAATAACTGGAGACTTAGCAGGTATTCCAATTGGTATAAAAGATAATATAAATACTAAAGGAGTAAAAACTACTTGTAGCTCTAAAATGCTAGAAAACTTTGTATCTCCTTATGATGCAACAGTAATAGAAAAGATAAATGCAGAGAACATGATAAATTTAGGAAAATTAAACATGGATGAATTTGCAATGGGAGGTTCTACAGAATACTCAGCATTTCATGTTACAAAAAATCCTTGGAATTTAAATGCAGTACCAGGAGGTTCATCTGGTGGTAGTGCAGCAGCTGTAGCTAGCCAAATGGTACCATGGGCATTAGGTTCAGATACAGGAGGTTCAATTCGTCAGCCAGCATCTTTTTGTGGAGTTGTAGGACTAAAGCCAACATATGGACTAGTTTCTCGTTATGGACTAGTTGCGTTTGCATCATCTTTAGACCAAATAGGACCAATCACAAAAGATGTAGAAGATGCAGCAATGCTTTTAAATGTTATAACAGGTCATGATGAAAAAGATACAACATCAGAAAATATAGAAAAAGTAGATTATACAAAAGCTTTAAAAAATGATGTTAAAGGTTTAAAAATAGGTATCCCAAAAGAGTTCTTTGCAGAAGGGATAAACAGTGAAGTAAAAGAAAAGTTAGAACAAGCAATAGAAAAATACAAAGAACTTGGAGCAGAAGTAGAAGAAATTTCACTAGATATTGCAAATTATTCATTAGCAACTTACTACATTATAGCATGTGCAGAGGCAAGTTCAAACTTAGGTAGATTTGATGGAATTAGATATGGATATAGAACACCTAATTTTACTAATTTAAAAGAATTATTTAGAAATTCAAGAAGTGAAGGATTTGGTAGTGAGGTAAAAAGAAGAATTATACTTGGAACTTATGTACTTTCTTCTGGATATTATGATGCTTATTATAAAAAGGCTCAACAAGTACGTACATTAGTAAAATCTAAATTTGATAAAGCTTTTAGCAAATATGATGTTATATTAACTCCAACATCACCAACAGTAGCTTTTGATATAGGAACAAAATCATCTAACCCATTAGAAATGTATTTAGCAGATATTTGTACAGTATCTGTAAACATTGCAGGACTACCAGGAATATCAATTCCATGTGGTGTAGATAGTAATGGTATGCCAATAGGTATGCAATTAATAGGACAAAAATTTAGTGAAGAAACAATATTAAATGCAGCATACACATATGAGCAAGCTACTAAATTTAGAGAAAATTACAAACCAGAATTTAAAGGAGGTGCCATGTAATGAGAGAAGATTATGAAATAGTAATGGGACTAGAAGTTCATGCTGAACTTTCAACAAAAACAAAAATATTCTGTAGCTGCCCTACAGAGTTTGGTGCAGACCCTAATACACATGTATGTCCAGTATGTACAGCAATGCCAGGAGCTCTTCCTGTACTTAACGAAAAAGTAGTAGAATATGCAGTAAAAGCAGGTCTTGCAACAAATTGCGAAATAGCAAGAAATAGTAAAAATGATAGAAAAAACTATTTTTATCCAGACCTTCCAAAATCATACCAAATATCACAATTTGATATGCCACTTTGCGAACATGGTTACATCGAAATAGAAGATGACGAAGGAAATAAAAAGAAAATAGGCTTAACACGTATTCATATAGAAGAGGATGCAGGAAAATTAAATCATAATGAATTCGGAGCAGGAAGTTTAGTAGATTTAAACAGAGCAGGAGTACCTTTAATAGAGATAGTTTCTGAGCCAGATTTACGTAGCTCAAAAGAAGTTGAACAATATTTGAAAAAATTAAAATCAATACTAGAATATATAGAAGTTTCAGACTGCAAGATGCAAGAGGGTTCATTACGTGCAGATGTAAACGTTTCTGTACGTAAAAAAGGTGCAAAGGAATTTGGTACACGTACAGAAATGAAAAACATGAACTCTTTTAGAAGCATAGTAAGAGCTATAGAATATGAAGCAGACAGACAAATTGATGTTATAGAAGATGGTGGAAAAATATATCAAGAAACATTAAGATGGGATGATGTATCAGGAAAAACATTTTCAATGAGAGATAAAGAAGATGCACAAGATTATAGATATTTTCCAGACCCAGATTTAGTAGCAATAAAATTGTCAGAAGAATATATCGAGAATATAAAAAATAATTTACCAGAATTGCCAGAAAGTAGAAAAGCAAGATACATGGGAGAAATAGGACTTTCAGAAAAAGATGCAAGACTTCTTACAGCATCTAAATATTTATCAAATATGTTTGAAAAAGCATCAGATATTTGTGGAAACCACAAAGCAGTTGCAAACTGGCTTTTATCAGATGTATCTAGAATATTAAATGAAAGAGAAGAAGATGCAGATAGCATACCATTTACAGCTGAGCAATTGGCAAAAATGATAACATTAATAGACAAAGGAACAATAAGTAGTGCAATAGCTAAAAAGGTTCTAGAAGAACTATTTGAAGAGCCAAAAGACCCAGAAGAAATAATAAAAGAAAAAGGATGGATTCAAATTTCAGATGAAGGTGCAATAAAAGAAGTTGTACTAAAAATAATAGAAGCAAATCCACAATCAGTAGCAGACTATAAAGCAGGAAAAGATAAAGCAGTAGGATTTTTAGTAGGACAAGCAATGAAAGAAACAAAAGGAAAAGCAAATCCACAAATGCTTAATAAGATGTTTATAGAAGAATTAAAGAAATAAATTAAAAAGAGAAAAGGAACGAGAATAGATATGAAACAGGTAAAACTTGTTATAGTAATTGTTTTAATTATAATTTTAGGAATTATATTAAAAAATGTTTTAGGAAATCCAGAAGATTCAATAAAAAGAAAAATGAAAAAAACAATAGAAAAATTATCTGGATATGAAATAGAAATAGAATCTTTCAATAGCAATTCTGGAAGGACAGCCTTTGACAAACAAAAGTATACTGCAACAGCTAAAATCAAACAGACAGGTGAAGAATTTAATATTTATTATAATGGAGATATAATTAGCCATGATTATATTAACTCAAAGAATAAATTAGAACTAGAAGAAAACGTAAATAAAATAATAAGTAACACTACTAATGGGTTAGACAGTAAGTACGAAATAATATATATGCCATTTAAAGAAGAAAAAATATGGGATTTTGATAATTTGAAAGAATATTTGAAAAAAACGGAGACGTTAGTAGATATAAAAATATCAAATATTGGAATGGAAAGCGCAGCGGATAAGATTGTTACAATGGAAGATAAATTAGATAGTCAAAACATAAAATATATAATAACATTAGAACAAAAAGGAAAATCTTCAACTTTAATAAGTCTTAGTGGAAGCAGAAAAGAAAAAGAAGATATAATAGAGTGGATGAGAGAAAACTAAAAAAATTATGCTAATAGGGACGGAGATTTTAGCACATTTTGAAAATGTGTGCTAAAATCTCCGTCCTTGTTGGTACGAAATTTAAATCATTTGTTTTTTTACTGTATCGAACCCTATTCCACAAATGAAAAATGTTACACCAAAACTTAAAGAACTTTTAAATAGAGAAATACCTATGTAAAATAAAATTGGTAAGCTTATTATAAATTGATATGTAGCTAATAAAGAAGAAGATAGTATACACATTATAAAAGAAATTATAAAACCAAATTTCATTATCTTAGCAATTTTTAAATCTAAATTTTTAATTTTATCTAATAAAATATTTATAAATTTCATAATATTTACTATTCCTTTCAAACATAACTTTAAAATAATAATCTATACAATTATATTAACATAATATCTAAACAAAATCAAAGGTAATATATGGCAAATAATGTCGATATTTGAGGATAAGTTTTTCTTGCAATTAGTAAGGAAACATAATATAATTAATAAATAGTTAATTCTATAATTTCTAAAGAATCTTTTAGAAATATTCCCAAAAAATTAATAAAAAACGTAGAAAGGAGATGAAAAACTTAAAAATAAATGCTATAATAAGAAAGGAGAGATTATATGCCAACTATAAGTATGTTTTATGGTATTATAATAAGAATGTATTATGATGACCATAATCCACCACACTTTCATGCGTTTTTTGGTGAGTATAAAGCAACATTTAACTTTGAGGGAGAATTGATTGATGGAAATATGCCTAATTCAAAAATAAAGTTAATTTCAGCATGGGCGCTTATACATAAAGAAGATTTAATGGCTAATTGGAAACTTGCTAAAGATAATGAAAGTTTATATAATATTAATCCTCTAAATTAAAATTAGGAGGCTAAAATGCGAGAAATAGTAAATGTAGAGGTATTACCAAATTATGAGTTATTGCTTACATTCGATAATAAAGTAAAAAAAGTAAAAGATATGAAACCATATTTGGAGCAAGGAGTATTTAGAAAACTAAAGGAAAAAGAATTTTTTAATAAAGTAAAAATATCATTTGGAACTATATCTTGGGGAGAAGATATAGACATGTGTGCGGATAGTCTATATGAAACAAGTACAGAAATAAAAGAATAAAAAAGAAAAATTCTCGGAAAAAACCGAGAATTTTTTACAAAATAAAAAACTGTGCACAATTTTCTATATGTAGCTTTAAAATAAGCTTATAAAAAATAATTAATATAAACTTATTTTGCAGCATTCAATTTTTTTGCTAAATTTGATTTTTTTCTAGCAGCTGTGTTTTTTACTATAACACCTTTTGTACAAGCTTGGTCAATTTTTTTAGTTGCTTCTGAGAATAAAGCTGTAGCTTCTTCGATGTTACCTGCTTCTAAAGCACTTTCAAACTTTTTAACAGCTGTTTTGTATGCTGATTTAATCATATTATTTTGCATTGTTTTCTTTTCTATAATTTTAGTTCTTTTTATAGCTGATTTAATATTTGGCATTTATTTGCACCTCCTTATGGTTAATCTCAATATAGCAAATAAAATTCTATCATATAAATGGAATTTTTGCAAGAGTTTATAAGAAATTGAGGGTAAAAAATTCAAAATAATTGTGAAAAATTTGTAAAATTTAAGAAAATATCATAAAATGTTTGAAAATTTTTCCTAAACAAGGTATAATAAAGGTACGATAGTAATATTAACAAAAGAACAAAATGAAGGGAGCGATTTTTATGAACATAAAAATAACAGGAAAAGACTTAAAAGCAACAGAAGCTATTAAGGAGTATATCGAAAGAAAAAGCGAAAGATTAGAAAAATATTTTGGAGAGGAGTTTGATGTAGCTGCAACAATAAAAACAGAAGGTAATGAACAAGTTGCAGAACTATATGTAACATCAGAAACAGATTCATATAGAGCAGTAACAGCTCATAAAGACTTATATGCATCTATAGATAAAGATATAGACATATTAGAAGGTCAAATTAGAAAGACAAAAACAAAAAATGATAAACAAAATATGACTGAATCAATTCGTTTAAAACAATCAATGAATTCATTAGAAAACAGAAATGAAGTTGAAAATGAAATTATTAAAACTATTTATTATGAAATAAAACCAATGGCACCAGAAGATGCAAAACTAGAATTAGAAGGAAAACCAAGAAATAACTTTTTAGTATTTATAAACATAGATACTCAAAAAGTAAATGTAATATATAGACTTAAAGATGGTAAAAACTTTGGTTTAGTAGAACCAGAAGCATAAAGATAAACAAAAAATGAGGCGTATAGCCTCATTTTTTGTATGTAAAACTTGAAAAATAAGCAATATAGATATATAATAGTATACATAAAATTAAAAGGAGAATTATACAATGGCTTATGACAAAGAAAATGAAAAGAAAATAGCTTTTGAAAGAATAGGACAATCAATTGAAAATATGTGGGATATTATAGCAAGATGTAACCATACGCTAAATAGTATAGGCTTTAATGATGCAAAAATTCCTAATATAATTGTGAGTTATGGGGATAAATATTTAGAGATTGCAGAAAAGTTTGAAAAAGCAAATATAGATTTTTATGCACAAAATTGTGAGTCAAGATATATTATAGAAAATAAATTGCAAGCAAAAATATTAAAAGGAGAAGACTATTTGTCAAAATTTGAAGTTTATTTAAATGTAAGCAAACAAATAATAGAACAAGAAATAAGTAGAAATAAAAGATTAAGAATAGAAGAAAACAAAAATCAAGCAAAACCATTAAAAGAAGATATACGAACAATCCCACAAATTATTACCGCCAAAAAGTATTTAGAAGACTTAATAGAGGTGGACAAATATATACGAAAATTTGATATACAAGAAGAGATGATTGGAGCAATTTTGTATTACAGAACTTTAGCTTTAACTAATGGTGTACTAGACTTTGATGATAGAATAGAAAAAATTGACGAAGAACTTATAAAATTAGGCTATACAGGCGTAAAGCAAATATATTATGGAGAATTAGAAAAACAGTCAACAGGAATAAGAACGATAGAAACTATACAATCAAAAACTCTAGACAAAGCCATATTATTAGAAGATTCTGAAAGATAAAAGAAAGTTATAGCAGAATATTCTAAAAATTAACTAAAAAAACTGGATAAAGCATATAAACAAAGAAGAGGTATGAAAGTATTTCTAAACGTCTAGAAATACTTTCATACCTCGCCTGTTCTATAAAAATATTTTAGCCAAAAACTTATTTCATTTGGTTTTCAGCTTGTTCTATTAATTTTCTAACCATGTTACCACCGATTCTACCAGCATCTCTTGAAGATAAGTTACCATTGTATCCATCTTTTAAAGTTACACCAACTTCGCTAGCAACTTCATATTTGAATTTGTTAAGAGCTTCTGAAGCTTCTGGAACTACTTTTTTGTTTGAGTTTATCATTTCATTTCACCCCCTAAAAAATTACTTTTTTGAAAATTTATCTTTTCAATATATAGAGTGTGCAAATAAGAAAAAAATAAACTGGAAATAAATAGAAAAAATTATTTTTTTGTTAATATACTTAAAATTGCAGGATACATTTTATCTGCATTAGAGTTCCAATTATCTACAATATCTTTTGCTTGTTGTCTTGAACCAGCAAAAGTTTTAACTTCAAAAATTGTGTCACTATGGTCTATAATTTTACAAGTAACAATAAAATGGTCTTCACTTTGTGGTGTATATTCAGCAACTACAGAATGTGCATTTTCAAAAGTGTCTAATTCATCTTTAAAATTAGCATCTACTCTTAATTTTATAATTCCAGGTAAAATGTCTTGAGTAAGAGCTAAAGTTTCTTTACCAAAATCGGTAATATCATAAAAACTATAATCATCTTTATAATAATTCATAATATACCCATTTTCTAATAAATCTAATAAGAACTGTTGAAAATAAAAGTAGTTCATATCTGTTACTGCTAAGACTAAGTTTAAAAGAGAGTCATTAGAAATAGGTTTTCCAATCTTATTTAATATATATAAAATTAATACTTTGTTTTCTGCCAAAGTTTCGTTATCTGATGTTAATTTCAATAGTATCACTCCTTAAATTCATTTTAGATAAACGAATTATAACATATTTTACAAAAAAATACTATGATTTTAACGATTTTAATGATATAATTTAAAAAATAAAAATTTAAGGGGCAAGTATGTTGAATTTATATGAGATTTTAGAAGTAAGCGAAAAAGCATCAAAAGAGGTTATAGATAAAGCATATCATGTATTGGCAAAAAAATATCATCCGGATTTACAACAAGGAGAAGCAAAACAAAAAGCAGAAGAAAAGATGAAACAGATAAACGCTGCATATGAAATTTTAGGTAATGACGAAAAGAGAAAAGAGTATGATGCAAAGTTAGAAGAAAAAAGATTAGAAGAAAGACAAATAAGCAAGCAGAGGCAACAAGAAGAGATTCAATATAAACAAGAGCAAAAACAACAAACAATAAATGAAGAAGATTACGAATATAATAACGCAAAAAAATTGCAAGAAGAAATGAATAGAGCATATGCAAATGCATATAACAATTATTTAAGAAGCTTAGGTTATAAGGTAAGAGAACCATGGACATTTAAAAAGTTTATTAACCTATTAAAAGTATTAGGAATTTTAGCAATTGCAATTTTGATAATATGGATATTTCCACCAACACATAAAATGTTAGTGGATTTGTATACAAATAATAATGTAATAAAAGCCATAATTAATGTTTTAGGAAACGTTATACAAGGATTATGGAATGGAATAAAAAATTTCTTTATAAGGCTATTTAGTTAAGCAAAAGAAAAGTATAAATTAGGGTATATAGTGAATAATCTATATATAAATAATTAAAGAAAGGAAAGGTGCAAAAGATGGAAAGAAAGGTAAGAGTTGTACAGTATGGTACAGGAAAAATGTCAGTTTATACTATGCGTTATGTGTACGAAAAAGGAGCTGAAATAGTAGGAGCAGTAGATATTAATCCAGCTGTAGTTGGAAAAGATATTTCAGAGATAATGGGAGGAGAAAAAAGAGGAGTAACTATAACTTCTATAGAAAATGCAGAGGAAATGTTAAAAAGTACAAAGCCAGACATTGTAATTGTTACAACAATGAGTTTATTTAAAGATGTAAAAGATGCATTAATGTTATGTGCAAAATTAGGAATTAATGCAATTACAACATGTGAAGAGGCATTTTATCCAGCAAATTCAAATCCAAAAGCAACAAGAAAAATAGATGAGCTTGCAAAACAAAATAATTGTACAATAGTAGGAAGTGGATATCAAGATATCTACTGGGGAGAATTAATATCAGCAATAGCAGGTTCAACACATACTATAAAAAAGATAAAAGGAAGCTCAAGCTATAATGTAGAAGACTATGGAATAGCATTAGCAAAAGCACATGGATCAGGTCTTACATTAGAAGAATTTGATAAAGAAGTAGCTTCTGTAGATAGAATTAGCGATGAAGAAAGAAAAAATCTAATAGATAGCGGAGAGTATTTACCATCATACATGTGGAATGTTAACGGATGGCTATGTTCAAAATTAGGATTAACAGTTAAATCACAAACACAAAAAACAGTACCACAAACATATAAAGAAGATATTTATTCATCAACATTAGGAATGACTGTAAAAGCAGGAGATAGTACAGGAATGAGTGCTGTTGTAACAACTCAAACTGAAGAGGGAATAACAATAGAGTCAGAATGTATAGGAAAAGTATATTCGAAAGAAGACTATGACAAAAACGAATGGACAGTAGAAGGAGAGCCAAACACAACTATAGTAGTAGCAAGACCTGCAACAGTAGAGCTTACATGCGCAACTATAGTAAATAGAATTCCAGATGTAATAAATGGAGCACCAGGATATGTTTCAACAGATAAACTTGATGAATTGAAATATAGAGTAAAACCTTTAAACGAATATGTAAAATAAATTAGAATAGCAGTAGGCAGTCAAATAGCTTGCTGCTATTTTAGTATTGCTAAAAATAGAAAAATGTGCTACTATGTAAGCATTAAAAAGCAGAAAGGAACATGATAAAAATGAGAATAAGATTTAAACCATGGGCAAGACCAGAATTAGAAGCAAGCAAGTTTTATATAGATAATCCAGAAGACTACAAAGGAAAATGGAAAACATTATATAAGAATATTGCTCCATTACATATAGAATTAGGGTGTGGTAAAGGAAGCTTTATATCTAAACTTGCAGTAAAAAACGATAATATAAATTATTTAGCAATTGATTTAGTAGATGCAATGCTAGGTTTGGCAAAAAGAAATATAGAAAAAGAATATGAAGAAAACCAAAAAGAAATAGAAAATGTATATTTAACAAGATACGATATAGAAAGAATTTTAAATATATTAGACAAAACAGATGAAGTACAAAGAATATATATAAATTTTTGCAATCCATGGCCACGTGGAAAGCACCATAAAAAGAGACTTACACATTCAAGACAATTAGAAAAATATAAACAAATATTAAGTGAAAATGGGGAAATTTATTTTAAAACAGATGATGACAATCTATTTGAAGATAGTTTAGTTTATTTTGAAGAATGTGGATTTAAGATAGAAAAGAAGACATATGATTTGGAAAATGAAGAAAATTTTTGGGACAACATACAAACAGAGCATGAAAAAATGTTTATGGAACAAGGGATAAAAATAAAAGCACTAATAGCTGTAAAAAAATAGAGTAACAAAAATAGGAAAAAAGAATAATATATATTACAAACAATATATTGTTTTTTATATAGATAGAAGAAACGTAGACTACTTTTTTGGTCTACGTTTTTTCTTCTACTTTTTTATAATACGCTTTTTATCTATCAATTACTACTTTTGCAATATCATATATTAATCTTTGCTTTTCAGAAGAACAATTTTCTAATAAAGTAGCAAATTCAGAGTTTAGATATTTTCCAGAACCACTAGCTGTTCCGTTTAAAATTTCACCTTCTGTAACATCTAATATATTGCAAACTTGACTTAAACGTTTCAAATTAATTTGAGAAGTTCCTCTCTCAATTCTACTTAAAAATGCAATTGAAACATCCATTTTTTCTGCTAAATCTTCTTGTGTCATTTTCTTTGCTTTTCTTGCTTTTTTAATACGTTCACCTATTATACTAAAATCAACTGCCATAAAATTCATTCCTTTCAATTTATATTAATAAATGAAATATAGCATTATATGGGTAAATTATACAGAAACACAGATGTTAATATAAATGCACTAATATTAATATTATGCGTAAAATTAAAAAAATATATACGAAATATAAAAAATTAAACAAAAAATAGAGAATTATAATAATTAATTTTTTACTGTAAATTAAGCCACCTCTACTTAACTTTGTAATAAAACTGCAATGAAAAAGTAATTATACGAAATTAGAAAAATAATTTCGTATTTTTAATGTATTACAAAAGCACAAAAAGAGAAAAATGTACAAAAGAGAAAAAATATTATTTAAAGAAGGAATGTGATATAAATGAAAAAACTATTTACATCGGAAAGTGTGACAGAAGGCCACCCAGATAAGCTATGCGACTATATAGCAGACAGTATACTAGATGCATATTTAGAAAAAGATAGTTTTTCTAGAGTAGCATGTGAGGTTCTTGCTGGTAAAAATGAAATAATAGTAGCAGGTGAAATTACATCTAATGCAAAAGATATAAATATAGAAAAAATAGTAAGAGATGTAATAAAAGAAATAGGCTATGATAATGAAGAATTAGATATAGACTATAGAACATGTAAAGTACACTTAAATATATCAAAACAGTCTAAAGATATTGCAATGGGAGTTGATAAATCTTTAGAAGAAAAACAAAAAGAGGGAATAATTTCGGAGGGAGCTGGTGACCAAGGAATGGTGTTTGGCTACGCTTGTGATGAAACAAATAATTTTATGCCAATGCCAATATATTTAGCACATAGATTAACAAAAAGATTAACAGAAGTTAGAAAACAAGGTATAATAAATTATTTAAGACCAGATGGAAAAGCACAAGTAACAGTAGAATATGAAAACAATATGCCAACAAGGGTAGATACTGTAGTGGTCTCTACACAACACAACGAAGAAATTGATATTGAAACTTTAAGAAGAGATATACAAGAAAAAGTAATTAAATATGTAATACCAAGTAATATGTTAGACGAAAGTACTAAATATTATATAAACCCAACAGGAAGATTTGTAATAGGAGGTCCTAAGTCTGATACTGGTCTTACAGGAAGAAAAATAATAGTAGATACTTATGGTGGATATGCACGAAATGGTGGAGGAGCTTTTTCTGGAAAGGACGCTACAAAAGTAGATAGGTCAGCAAGTTATATGGCAAGACATATAGCCAAAAATATTGTGGCTAATAATTTGGCTAAGAAATGTGAAATTCAAATATCGTATGCAATAGGTGTAGCAAAACCGGTTTCAGTATATATAGATACTTTTGGAACAGAAACAATTAGTATAGAGCAGATTATAAACAAAGTATTAAATAAATTTGATTTGACGCCAAGAGGAATAATAAATTACTTAGATTTACAAAAGCCAATATACAAAAGTACAACTAATTATGGTCATTTTGGAAAAGAAAAATTATCTTGGGAAAAATTTATAAAATTATAATATAAGCAAATTATATATTGACTCAAATTTTTAATTTATAAAAATAGACAGAATTTTTAAAACATGGACGCTAAATTATTATAAAAAATAAATTTCCAAAAAATGTTGACATTAACGCCTTATGAAGATAAAATAAATATGTAAAGTGAGGCGAAAAATATGTTTGAATATGAACCAAGAAGAGAATTTTTTAAAATGAGTTTAAAACCAAATAAATCAGACGATAAAATGGAAAATGTAACAGAAGAAATGGAAAAAAGAAAACATGAATTAATGAAAGAAAAATTAAGAGAGTTAGAAGAAAAATGTGAATATGATAAAGAGGAACATATAATAGAAGACAAAACTTCTGCATATGAATATGATTGTAAGAAAATAGAGAACATGACAAAAACTTTAAAAATGGATAATTACACAACTATGTTGGCATGTGAAAAAATATTAGATTCATTAGGAATAGAAAACTATAGATTGTGGCTTATGAATAAAGAGAACATAGAAACAATTGAGGATGAAGAAGATGAAGATTTAGATTACGAAGAGCAAAATTTGGAAAATGAAGAATCAAATTTAGAATATGAAGATGAACAAAAAATTGAATATATGAACTTATATAAATATAAAGGAGAATTTTATGCTCTAAGTTTAAGTTCAGACATAAAAAAGAAAAATTTTGACTTTGAAGAAAATGATGTAATATTTAAAGATGCACTTGAAATTCCTATAGATACTATTTTAAATATTTATGAAATTTATGTACGTGAGAAACCAAAAAATGATGAGAAAACATATGTAGAAATGGATTCAATGGGTATTTATGAATTTTTATATAAAAATTTAATACAGCAAATTAAATACAAACAACAAATGGAAGAAAAAAGCAAATAGAAAAGGGGATTGATTTTAATGGAAAACAAAACATTTTATGTAACAACGCCAATATATTATCCAAGTGGTAAATTTCATATTGGAACGGCATACACGACAGTATTAGCTGATACAATAAAAAGATATAAACAACTAAGAGGTTATGATAGCTATATGCTTACAGGTATGGATGAGCATGGACAAAAAATACAAGATGTGGCAGCAAAAGAAAATAAAACACCACAAGAGCATGTAGATCAAATTGCACAAATAGCTAAAGATTTGTGGAAAAAGATGGATATAAATTACGATGACTTTATTCGTACTACAGAGCCAAGACATACAAAAGTAGTAGAAGATATATTTGATAGATTAATGGAACAAGGAGATATATATTTAGGAGAATATGAAGGTTGGTACTGTGTACCTTGCGAAACATTCTTTACACAAACTCAATTAGTAGATGGTAAGTGCCCAGACTGTGGTAGAGAAGTAAAGAAAATGAAAGAAGAATCATATTTCTTTAATATGAAAAAATATCAAAAAAGACTTGAAGAATTTTATGAACAAAATCCAGATTTTATAGCTCCAGAATCTAGAAAAAATGAATTATTTAACAATTTTATAAAGCCAGGATTAGAAGATTTATGTGTTTCTCGTACAAGTTTTGATTGGGGAGTAAAAGTAAGAAAAAATCCTAAACATGTAATATATGTATGGTTAGATGCGTTAACAAACTACATAACAGCATTAGGATATGGTTCAGAAGATGACAGCAAATTTAAAAAGTACTGGCCAGCAGACCTTCAAATAGTAGGAAAAGACATTATCCGTTTCCATGGTATATATTGGCCAATATTTTTAATGGCATTAGATTTACCATTACCTAAAAAACTATATGCACATGGTTGGATAATGATGAAAGATGGCAAAATGTCAAAATCTAAAGGAAATGTTGTATATCCAGAAACTTTAATAAATAGATATGGATTAGATGCAACAAAATACTTTTTATTAAAAGAATTACAATATGGACAAGATGGAATATTCTCTCCAGAAGGATTTATTGAAAGATACAATACAGAGTTATGTAATGACTTAGGAAATCTATTAAACAGAACAATAGGTATGATGAACAAATATTATGGAGGAGTAATACCTCAAAATGTTGGACATAAAAATGAACAAGATGCAGAACTAGAAGAGTTTGTAATTTCAAAAGTACATTCAGTAGAAGAAAATATTGATTCAATTCATATAAGTAATTCCCTTACAGAGTTATGGTCAATAATATCAAGAAGCAACAAATATATAGATGAAACAATGCCTTGGGCACTTGCTAAATCTGAAGATGAAAATGATAAAGAAAAATTAAAATCAGTAATGTATCATTTAGCAGAGAATTTAAGAATAGTAGCAGTTTTATTACAAACATTTATGAAAGAAACTGCAAATAAAATGTTTGAGCAATTAGGAATAAATGATGAAAGCTTAAAGGGCTGGGATTCAATAAGTTCTTATGGAAAAATAGATAAAGAGACAAAAGTGATAGAAAAAGGAGAACCTCTATTTATGAGATTAGACATAGAAGAGGAAACAAACTATATAAAAGAAGCAATGAATGGATAATATAAGGGGGAAGTCTAGATGGCTGATAGAAAACATATAGAATATTGCATAAGATTAGGTAATACATTTATGCAAGATAAATTAGAAAATATAGAAAATCAAGCATATAGCCAAAACTATATTAATGAGAAGCAACAAGTAAATACTACAGTATACAATGAAGACTTTAGAACTAGACTTCGAAAATGGCAATAATATAAACAAAAAAGTACACCACATAATATTTTTATTATGTGGTGTAACAAAATACAAGAAATTCACAAAATAGACATAAAATATGGTTATAATATTTATTAAATAAAATAGCTATAATTTTGAAAGGAATGAGATTTGCTATGAGCGACGTAACTGTATTAGTTGTAGATGATGAATCAAGAATGAGAAAATTAGTAAAAGACTTTTTAATGCAAAAAAGCTTTAACGTGTTAGAAGCGGCAGACGGGGAAGAAGCATTAAGAGTATTTGAAGAAAACCAAAACAAATTAAGTTTAATATTATTAGATGTAATGATGCCAAAATTAGATGGTTGGTCTGTATTAAGACAAATAAGACAAACATCTAAAATACCAATAATAATGCTTACTGCAAGAGGAGAAGAACAAGATGAATTATTTGGATTTGAACTAGGGGTGGATGAATATATATCAAAACCATTTAGCCCTAAAATTTTGGTGGCTAGAGTAGAAGCTATACTAAACAGAACAAGAGTAAACGAAAATAATGTTAAAGACTATGGTGGAATAACAATAGACACAGATGGAAGAACCGTAAAAGTAGATGGTAAAGAAATAGAGCTAAGTTTAAGAGAGTATGAGCTACTAAAATATTTAATAGACAATAGTGGAATAGCATTATCTAGAGAGAAAATATTGAATAATGTTTGGAACTATGACTATTATGGGGACTCTAGAACAATAGATAGCCACATAAAAAAAGTAAGACACAAACTTGGTAAAAAAGGTAAATATATAGAAACTATGAGAGGTGTAGGCTATAAATTTGAAGTAAAATAAAGTTTCTAAAAAAGAGGTAATAAATGAGCAAAATTAGAGATATGTTTAAATCTATTCGTATAAAGTTATTTTTTTCACTTTGTATAATTATAATTATGATAGTTTTGTTTTTAATTACTATAAATAATGTAGTTTTGGAAAGTTTTTATTTATATTCTAAAGTAGAGGACGTAAAAAAAGTATATGGGAAAATTAACGAGTACTATAGTACTAGTAGTGATGAAACAACTTTAGAAGAACAACTAAATACTATTGCAACTAAAAATGATTTTGATATTTTAATAAAAAGCAATGAAAACTTAACATTATACAGTTCTGAAAAAAACTTAACTGCTGCGGTAGATAAAATAAATGAAATGATAATAAGTAATAAACGAATTAATACTAATAGTGATGTAAAGAATGTCCTTATATACAAAAAAGATAAAGTAACAATAAGGAAAGTAGTTGATTTAACTAATAATCTAAATTACATATTCCTTTCTGGTGAAGCTAATAACGGAAATACTATATTTATAAGAATACCAATTTCATCAATACAAGAAAGTGTTAGAATTTCTAACAATCTATTAATATTAGTAGGAGGAATTTCTGTATTAATTGCAGGAATATTAGCATCTATATTGTCTAGAAAATTCACAGATCCAATTACAGAATTAAACGATATTGCAACTAGTATGGCGAAATTGGATTTTAGTAAAAAATACATAGAAAAAGATACAAACGACGAAATAAATAATTTAGGTAAGAGTATAAATATAATGTCAAGAAAACTTGAAACAACTATAAAACAACTAAGGGAAAACAACATAGAGCTAGAAAAGGATATAGAAGAAAAATCTAAAATAGACGAAATGAGAAAACAATTTATCTCTGATGTATCACATGAACTAAAAACACCAATAGCATTAATACAAGGATATGCAGAAGGTTTGGCAGAAAATGTAAACACAGATCAAGAATCTAGAAAGTTTTATGCAGAGGTAATAATAGATGAAGCAGGAAAAATGGATACTTTGGTAAAACAACTTTTGGAACTAATGAAACTAGAATATGGAAAAAGAGAATTTGCTAATGTTAAGTTTAATATAGTAGAATTAGTAAATGAAGTAATTAGAAGATGCAAAGTAATGCTAGAAGAAAAAAATATAATAGTGGTATTAAATCAAACAGAATCAGTAGAAGTATATGCAGACGAATTTTATATAGACCAAGTTGTTACTAATTATTTTACTAATGCAATAAAACATGCAGAAGAAGTAAATGGAAAAAAGCAGATTATTATAAATATATCTAAAGACAGCGAAGGAAAAGTAAGAACAAGCGTATTTAATACAGGTAATACAATAAAAAATGAAGACATAGATAGAATTTGGAAAAGATTTTATAAGGTTGATGAATCTAGAAACAGAGATGATGGTGGAACAGGAATAGGATTAGCTCTAGTAAAAGCTATTATGAACAATTACAACGAGAGATTTGGTGTAGAAAATAAGGAAGATGGAGTTGAATTTTATTTTGAACTACCAAGTGATTTGACAGAAGAATAAAAAGAATTAATTTATAAAAACATAGACTAAAATATAATGGTCTATGTTTTTTTGTTTGATAATATAAAAAACTTTTTGACAGCAAAATTCACAATAACAAAAAAACATGTATCAGAATGTGCAGATTAGAAAAATATTATAAATAAATACAAATTAAAATAGAATAATATGTAGAATTTATAAGAAATAATTTTGTTTACAAATTAAAGGAAAGATGTTAACATAAGAATAAGCAAAGCGCTTTGCAAAGTTCATACCATTCTTTCTAGTTATATTTAAACGTACTAAAGAAAAACGTATTTCAAAAAAAGGGAGTGAGGTCTATGTATGATTAAGAATAACAAAAGAATAATAATATTTACAACGATTTTAATTTCTATACTAATAATATACATATCTATTAATTTGATTCTAATATGGAATTCTTGCCAAAAAAAGCAGATAAATTCTAATTTTATTCTAAGTCTAAGTAAAGTAAATCCAGTTGAAACTAATAACAATAGTATTATTAAATGTAATAATAATGAAAATATTATATCGAGTATAAGTGAGCAAAACAATGTTAACAATGTACAAGAAATAGTTGGAATTCAATACAAATCTAACAATTGGAGAATAAAAATACCAAAATTAAATCTTGATGCACCAATTATAGAGGGGACAACTTCAGAGGTCTTAAAAAGAGGAGTCGGACATTTTAATGGAAGTTCAATGTGGGATGGAAATGTATGTCTAGCGGCTCATAATAGAGGGTATAAATGTAGTTTTTTTCAAGAAATTAAAAATCTAGAAATAGGTGATGTTATTATATATGAAACACAATTTGGAACAAAAAAGTATAAAGTACAAATGAATAAAATTATTAAAGAAACAGATTGGTCAGATATTGAAAATACAAATGAAAATAGAATCACTCTAATTACTTGTATAGAAAATATGCGAGAATACAGAAGATGCGTTATCGCTAAAGAAACTTAAGTAAACCACAAAAACAAGGTTCAAAATTTTGAACCTTGTGCATTTTAATATGTATATTTTTGTTGACTTTAACCATATTGGATAGTATAATCTAAATAAATTAAGCTATGTGATTTTTACATCGGCATTAAGAAGATTAAGAGTAGTTCTTCGCGAACTACTCGTTTTTTAATTACCTCAATAAATTAATTGATTTTCAAAAACTTATATGATAAAATCTATGCATAAAATAAAAAATATTTGTTATAAAATTTACATTAAGGAACATTTTAAAATTCATATAAAGAAATATATAATAAAAGCAGCAAAATACGGATAGAATAGTATAAAAGAGAGGAAGAACAAAAAATGATTTTTCAGTTAACAGTATTGCTTGTACTAATTTTATTAAATGCTTATTTTGCTGCCACAGAGATAGCTTTTATTTCTTTAAATGATGCTAAAATAGAAAAGCAAGCAAAAGAAGGAAATAAAAAGGCTAGGCAAATTGAAAAAATGTTAAAAAATCCAAGTAAGTTTTTAGCAACAATTCAAATAGGAATAACTTTAGCAGGCTTTTTGTCTAGTGCATTTGCGTCAGACACATTTGCAAATATGTTAGCACCAAAACTAAACAGTTTGTTTCCATTTATAAGTGTAGATATTTTTAAAGGAATTTCAATAATAATTATAACCATTATTTTATCTTTCTTTACACTTGTTTTTGGAGAACTAGTGCCAAAAAGAATAGCAATGAAATACTATGAAAAAATTGCATATTACTCAATTGGAACAATAAGAGCAATTTCTATATTAACGGCTCCTTTTGTGAAAATTCTTACAGCGTCGACAAATGTGATATCAAAATTATTTGGAATTTCAGAAAATGACGAAGAGATAGTTACAGAAGAAGAAATAAAAATGTTAATAGATGAAGGGGAAGAAAAAGGAACAATAGAGCTAGAAGAAAAAGAAATGATAAATAATATATTCGAATTTAATGATATTAGTGTTTCAGAGGTAATGACACATAGAACAGACATATTTGCTATAGATATAAACTCTGATATAGAAGAAAATTTAAAAGAGCTAGATGATTATAAATATAGTAGAATACCAATATATGAAGACACTATAGACGATATAAAAGGAATATTATTTATAAAAGATTTACTTAAATACTATAGAGCTAAAAAGCCAATAAAAGTAAAAAGTATAATGAGAGAAGCATACTTTGTTTCTGAAAATAAGCCTATAAATGAACTGTTTAAAGATTTACAAAAAAATAAAATGCAAATGGCAATAGTCATAGATGAATATGGTGGAACTGCTGGACTTGTAACAATGGAAGACTTGTTAGAAGAAATAGTTGGAAATATATTTGATGAGTATGATGATATAGAATATGAATTCCAAAAGGTAGATGATAGCACATTTATAATAAATGGAAGTGTTTCTATATATGATTTAAAAAAGATTTTAAATGTAGACGTGCCAGAAGGAGATTATGAAACTTTATCTGGTTACCTTTTGGAAATTTTAGGAAGAGTTCCAGAAGACAATGAAAATCCGACAATAGAAACCGAAAACGTAATATATAAAATAGAAAAATATGAAGATAAAAGGATACTTTGGGTAAAAGCGTGCAAAGTATAGAAAGGTAATAGCATATGAAAAAAGTTAAAAGTAAAGTATTAATAATTGTAGCAATTTTAATAATTGCAATAATTGCAGGAGTAACAGTTATATTAAATAATTCTGGAAGTAAATATGAGCTGGAAAAAGTAGAAAAATATAGCTATTTTAAATTATATAAAAATGAAAAATATGGAGTAATAGATGCTGAAGGAAATATAATGATACAACCAGAATATACAGTAATAAATATACCTAATCCTTCAAAGCCAATATTCTTCTGCTATTATGATTATGATTCTACAACTGGAGAGTATAAGACAAAAGTATTAAACGAGAAAAATGAAGAAATATTTACTGAATATGAGCAAGTGTTACCGCTAATATGCGAAGAATCAACATCAGATATTCCTTTTGAAAAAAGTGTATTACAATATAAAGAAAATGGAAAATATGGAGTAATGGATTTTAACGGCAAGAAAATAACAAAATCAATATATGAAGAGATAAAAAGTTTAGAATATAAAGAGGGAACTTTACTAGTAAAGCAAGAGGGAAAATATGGACTAATAAATATAAAGGGAAAACAAATAGTAAAGCCACAATATGATGAAATAAAAGCTGATGGATATTACACAAATGAGGCTGAATATATGGATTCTGGGTATATTGTACAAACAAAAACTCAAGATGGATATAGATATGGATATATAAACAAAGACGGTAAATTATTGCTAAATGCAGAATATAACGAAATAGACAGAGTCACAGACATAGAAGATGATAAAAATGTGTATTTACTAGTATCAAAAAATGGACAATATGGAATAGCAAAAAATAAAAAATTAGTAATAGATTGTACTTATGACGAAATTGAATATAACAAAACAGATAAACTTTTTGTAGTAGAAAAGAATTCTAAACAAGGAATAATAAATATTGAAGGAAAGCAAATATTACCTACAGAGTATGATTATATATATTGTGCCCAAAATATTTTAACAGCAAAAAAAGGTGAAGATACAGAAACATTTGATTTAAGTGGAAACAAACAAGAAAATCCAAAATATGAAAGTTTAATAGATACATCTAATGAAAATTATATTATTACAGTAGATAATGATGAAAAATTTGGAGTAATAAATAAAGAAGGAAATATTTTAATAAAAAATAATTATCAATATATAGAATACGCATTTGGAAAATTTTTTATAGCAACAAGTGACGGAAAAGTAGGCGTTCTAAATGATGAAGGAAAACAAGTTATTAGTTTTTCTTACGACATTATACAAAGAGTAAAAGATAAAAATGCTATGCAAGCAATAATATCTAGTTCAAATACAATAGAGATTTATAATAGCAATGCACAAAAAACTACCACAATAAAAGATGCTACTCTATATACAAATAGTGACTATATAAAACTATTATCTTCAAATGATATGAAATATTTAGACAATAATGGAAATATAATATCAAACAAAGAAATATTTAAAGAAAACACATTATTTGCATATTCAAAAGATGGCAAGTGGGGATTTGTAGATGCAAATGGAAAAGAAATAGTGCAAGCCAAATATGACATGGTAACAGAGTATAGCAAATATGGATATGCTGGAATAAAAATAAACGGAAAATGGGGAGTTGTAAATAAAGAAGGACAAGTTATAAAAGAACCAACCTATAAAATTGACTGGAATGAACCGGAATTTATAAACAAATATTGTAAATTGAATTTTGGATATGGATTTGAATACTATACTGATGAAATCTAAAATACAAACACCTTGATAAACAGGGTGTTTTAGTATATAATACGAAAAAAGAAAAATTATGGAGGAATATATGAAAATACAAGACAAAACAACAAAAATAATATTTAATGTATTAGCAATAGTATGTATAATTATTTTTTGCTTTTCATTAACACCACGAACATTACAAAATGATACTTATTATACTATAAAAATAGGGGAACTAATTACAAACAATGGAATAGACATGAAAGATCACTTTTCTTGGCATGAAGATTTACCATACACATATCCTCATTGGGCATATGATACAGGAATGTATTTAGTGTATCATTTAGGAGAAATATCTGGTTTGCCAGATGGAGGAATGCTATTTGTATATTTATCAACAGTAGTATTGACAAGCATTCTAGGAATATCACTATATTATACTAGCCAAAAGCTAACAAAAAATAAACTAGTATCACTTGTTATATCAATGGCATGTATGTATTTGTTAAGAGACTATATAGCAGCAAGAGCTCAACTAGTAACATTTATATTATTTGTATTAACAATACTATGCATAGAAAGTTTTTTAGAGACAAAGAAAAAAAGATATTTAATAGCGATAATTGCAATTTCAATAGCAATTGCAAACATACACGTAGCAGTATGGCCATTTTTCTTTGTACTATTTTTACCATATATAGCAGAATACATTATTGCAGCAATAGCAGAGAAAAATTTACTACAAAGATTTATTGTATTTAATAAAAAAGATGTGGTAAAAACACTAGAAAAGAAATTAGCAAAAGCTAAAAACGAAGAAGAAGCAAGTAAGATTCAAAAATTAATAAATGAGAAAAAAGAAGAAGTAGCACAAGAAGAAGTAAGATTTGAAAAGATAAAAGTAAGAACTAAAGAACTAAGAGATAATCCATATAAAATAAAAGTAACTAAAAATTCAGCCGTAAAATGGTTAATATTAGTAATGGTAATATGTGCATTTACAGGATTATTAACTCCACTTGGAGATACACCATACACATATTTAATAAAAACAATGCAAGGAAATACTACACAAAGCATTAGTGAGCATTTACCATTAACATTATATAATGACAAATCAACAATGATAGTATTAGCACTATTTTTAATAATATTAATATTTACAGATACAAGAATAAAATTAAGTGATTTGTTTATGCTAGCAGGACTTGTGTATTTGTCATTTATGTCAAGAAGACAAATTTCATTATTAGTATTAATAGGCGGTTTTGTATTTGCAAAACTATTAACATCACTTGTAGAAAAGTATGATAGTGATGGCTGCAGAAATGTTACAAACTTTATGACCACAATACTAGGAAGAACAATAACACTAGCAGTTGTAATAATACTTGCATTTTCAATGTATAAGCCTAAAATGAACAATAGCTTTGTTAGTTCTTCAAGTTATCCAGTAGATGCAGCAACATGGATGCTAGAAAATTTAGATGTAGAAAATATAAAATTGTTTAATGAATATAACTATGGAAGTTACTTACTATTTAGAGGAATACCAGTATTTATAGATTCAAGAGCAGACTTATATGCACCAGAGTTTAACGGAACAAAAGATGAAAATGGAGAATATAAAGGAAGAGACATATTCTCAGACTATATAAATACATCATCAATAGGAACATATTATGAAACAAAATTTGAAGAATATGGCATAACACATGTCATAGTAACTAAAAATTCAAAACTAAATATGTTCATATCAAAAAATGAAAAATATAAAGAATTATATAATGATGGCAAATTCGTAATTTATGAAAGAGATGTGTAATTGTAATGAAAAAAGAAATTATCGTAGAAAATAATGAAAAAGAAAGACTAGATTTGTATATTAGTAAGGCAGAGCCAAAAATATCAAGAATGACAGTAAAAAGATTGTTAGAAGAAGGAAAAATTTTGGTAAATGGTAAAAATCAAAAGGCATCTTACAAAGTAGCATTAAATGATAAAATAGAAATTCAAATAGATAAGCCAAAAGAGATTGAATTAAAAGCTCAAGATATACCAATAGAAATAATGTACGAAGACAGTGATATTATAGTAGTAAATAAACCAAAGGGAATGGTCGTACATCCTGCAAACGGTAATCCAGATGGAACTCTAGTAAATGCAATAATGGCAATATGCAAAGATAGCTTATCTGGAATAGGCGGAGAAATTCGCCCAGGAATAGTACACAGATTAGACAAGGATACATCAGGACTTTTAATTGTAGCAAAAAATGACTTAGCTCATATAAAAATGAGTGAACAAATAAAAGATAGAAAGGTAAAAAAGACATATATTGCACTAGTTAGAGGCACTATTCCAGAAAATGAAGCTACAATAAATATGCCAATAGGAAGAAGCACAAAGGACAGAAAGAAGATGGCAGTAGTAAAAGACGGAAAAGAAGCTATAACCCATTTTAAAGTGCTAAAAAGGTACACTACTAAAAACGAAACATATACACTTTTAGAGGTTAAAATAGATACAGGAAGAACACATCAAATAAGAGTACATTTAGCACAAATAGGATTTCCTATAATAGGGGATACAGTATATTCTAATGGAAAGAATGAGTTTGGTGCAGTAGGGCAATGTTTGCATGCAAAGAGACTAGAGTTTAGTCATCCTATAACTGGAAAAGAAATGCAAATAGAGGCACCATTACCAGAGTATTTTGAAAAAATAATAGAATCTTTAGAAAATAAATAAGAAAAAGTTTTGCATACAATTTTATAATATATTTTTCCGTCTCCTCGTTCGAGCTAAATTATTTAGTAATTCTAATATAAATTTGACGGGACCCTTTCATTTTTTGCAAAAATGAACATTCCCCGTAAAATTTATATAAGAATTACACAATAATTTCCTCTCAATTCGTCGACTGCAAAATATATTATAAAATTATATGCAAAACTATATACTAATTTATAAAAATAAATAGAGAGGGAATAGGTAAAATGGAAGAAGAAAGACTTCAAAAATATATAGCAAGTACAGGAATCTTATCAAGAAGAAAGGCAGAAGAAGCTATATTAGAAGGAAAAGTAAAAGTCGATGGAGAAATAGTAACACAATTAGGAACAAAAATAAATCCAAAATTAAATACTGTAGAGTATAATGGAAAAGTTATAGAAAAAGAAGAAAAGAAAGTATATGTTCTTTTAAATAAACCAATAGACTATGTAACAACAGTAAAAGACCAATTTAACAGAAATATAGTTACTGACTTAATAAAAGGCGTAAATGTAAAATTGATACCAGTAGGAAGACTAGACATGTACACATCAGGAGCATTAATTTTAACAAATGATGGAGATTTTATATTTCATGTAACACATCCAAAACACGAGGTTTCTAAGACATACAACGCTACAGTAAAAGGAAAAATAACAAGCGAAGATGTAGAAAAATTAAGACAAGGTGTACAAATAGAAGATTATATAACAAGACCGGCCGAGGTTAAAATATTAAAGATTGATGAAGAAAAAAATATTTCAAGAATACAAATAACAATACATGAGGGAAAAAATAGGCAGGTAAGAAAAATGTGTGAAGCAGTTGGAAAAAGAGTACTTGCGTTACACAGAGCAAGAATAGGTAAGATCTCAGTAAAAGATTTAAAAATAGGAGAATGGAGATATTTAACTAAAAAAGAAGTAGAAGATTTATTAAAAGGAGAATAAACCACATCAATATAAGAAATAATATAAAAAAGATAGATTATATATAATGTATAATCTATTTTTTAAGTTAAATTGCTTAGAAATTGTAAATAATTTAACTTTAATATATGAACTGTAAAATAAATTATACACTAATAGAAAAGAGTGATTGAAATGAAAGTATCTTGGATTAAAGCTGAAAGTGATGATAAAAATTTTAAATTTGCAGAAAGGTTAGGAATGGATGTGTATAGACTTTCTAGTTTAGATGACACAGATAGAAAGCTAGATGAACTAGTAAAACAAAATTATAATACTATAATCTTGTCTAATGAGGTTGCAGGCTTTTCTCAAGATATAATTACAAAATACAGTGGAAAAAAAGATGTAAATATAATAATAAGCCCAAGATAAAGAAAAAAAGAAAAAATAGCATTAAAAATGCAGGATTCGATATTTCTTCGAATCCTGCATTTTTTGCTCGTACCCGGGAAGATACCGAACCATTACATTTTTTCTTTATTCTTTCACTCCGAGACGAACCAGTGCTCTTTGCAGTTTTGCCTTGACGATCCGATATTCCTTATCGCTGAGACCGCCTTCTGCCAGTCTGGCTTCCGCACGTTTTCTGGCATCTTCCGCTCTCTCTGTATCTATATCTTCTTCCCACTCCCAGGTTGTTGCCAGCACATGGCAGGTTCCATTCATCACAGAAAGCATCCCGCCGATACAGGCTGCATTCTTCCTGCTGCCGTCTTCCAGTATAATATGGGCTTCTCCCATGCCAAGTGCCGTACAGTAATTGCAGTGTCTTGGCAAAATCGCAAGATCACCATTGATTGTCCGGCAGACAAGTCTTGCGACTTCTCCTTCATACAGCAGTCCGTCCGGTGTACCGATACGCAAAGGAAATGTGCTCATTCGTTACCCTCCTTTACTGGTTCTGTACTTTTGCTTTTTCAAACACCTCATCGATGTTTCCGGCAAACAGGAAGCAGCTCTCCGGAATCTCATCACACGCTCCGTCAAGGATCATGCGGAATCCACG
>ERZ827452.542-NODE-542-length-50122-cov-6.570795_pt1 | contig 50122 bp, 52 predicted proteins | sample MGYA00519866_ERZ827452 | MGnify/ENA primary metagenome ERZ827452 (study PRJEB31778, sample SAMEA3449307) | human gut metagenome | biome: human gut; feature: human-associated habitat; material: faeces | place: United Kingdom | collected 2010/2012 ... | reverse complement strand
ATTTGCTGAAATATATTTTCTCATTTTTACAAATGCATCCATTATTCTTATACTTTGACTTATCGCTATTTGTGTATGTAATACACTTGATAGCATCGCAATTCCTTGTTCTGTAAATACATAGGGTAATGATCTAATCATTTTATTTGCGGTTCCAGATTGGAACCACAATTTTTTCATTTCTTCTTCTGTTATTTGAAAATAAAAATTTTGAGGAAATCTTTCTATATTTCTTTTAACTGCTTTATTAATATCTTTAGTACCATTTTTGCATTCATATAATTTTGCCAAATCCGAATCTAGCATCACTTGTTTTCCCCTTATTTCATATATAATATTTTCTATATTTAATTCTTCTTTTAATCCGTACATTTATATCCTCCTATAATTATATTCTCTCTTTTTAAAGTGAATTCCACTAAAGATAGAAAAAAAGAAGATAAAAATCTCCTAATTTAACTTTTTTCATTGTGTCTACTTACATTTAATATTATTCCTATACTTACTAAAGATAATATTAAACTAGATCCACCATAAGAAAGAAATGGAAGTGTTACACCTGTTATAGGAACAAGTCCTACAACAACTGCTAAATTTAATAATGTTTGAAAAGCCATTTGAAATGTTATACCAAAAACTAAATATTTACCAAATAAATTATCACAATTAATCGCAATTTTTATACATCTATGGAATATTATTATAAATAAAAATGCTACTATTAATATTCCAAGTATACCAAGTTCTTCACTTATTATTGAAAATATAAAATCCGTTTGTGGTTCTGGCAAATAAAAATGTTTCTGTACTGAATTAAAAAGTCCAAGACCCAAAAGTCCTCCTGGTCCTATTGCATATAATGATTGTATTGATTGAAATCCTGCCCCTAATGGATCTGTCCAAGGATTAATAAATGACACTATTCTTTTTATTCTATATGGAGCTGCAATAATAAGCCCAGCAAGTCCTAATAATCCTACTACACCTATTTTTACAAAGAACTTCATATCTACACCGGATACAAAAAGTAAACCAACTACCCCTACTAATATAATTGCTCCTGTACCTAAATCTGGTTGAAGCATTATAAGACCAAAAGCAAGTAATGTAATAATTAATATAGGAAATACTCCCTTTACAATATGCCTTACATCTTTTGGATTAGAACTTAAATATTTAGATGCAAATATAATAATACCTAGTTTCATGAATTCTGATGGTTGTACTCCAAGTCCACCAATACCAAACCAACTTCTAGAACCATTTCTAATTGTACCTATCCCAGGAATTAATACTAAAATTAAAAGAAGAAAGCAAATTCCTAGTATAATGTTTGCTTTCTTCAAATAGTTCGTATAATCTACCTTTGATATTATATATTGTGCGATAAGTCCAATTACAAGAAAAAATGCTTGTAATTTTAAATATTTAAATTCATCATTAAATTTATATTCAGCCCATATTGATGATGCTGAAAAAATCATAAGTACTCCAAACAGTGATAAAATCACCACTGCTATAAAAAGCTTATAATCTATTTTTTTCATTAATACCATACCCCATATACAAGAGCGCCTGTTCCAAGAATAAATCCAACTACATAAAATAATCTTACTATGTCAGTTTCGCTCCATCCTAATTTTTCAAATGTATGATGTATTGGTGTCATTGGGAATAATTTCTTCCCTCTTATTTTTACTGATGCAACTTGAAGTATTACACTAAGTGTTTCAATAACAAATACACCACCTACTACTATTAATGACATTTCTCTATGAGTTAATATTGCAAGTGTTGCAAGTACTGCACCAAGTGCGAGTGATCCAGTATCACCCATAAACACTTTGGCGGGGTGACCATTGTATACCAGAAATCCAAGAAGTCCTCCAACAAGTATAAAGCAGAATACTGCAACATCATCATAACCTGCTAGCCATCCAGAATTCCAAGCAATCATACCATAAACCATAATTGCTATTGCAGAAAGACCTGCAGCAAGACCATCAAGTCCATCTGTTAAATTAACTGCATTACTTGTTCCAACAAGCATAAATAATATAAAGAATCCATACATAAATCCTAAATTAATTTTTAAGTGAAGCGCATATATTTCTATTTCTGGATTAGATCCATTTCTAATATATATATAGAAGAACATAATTGCAATTACTACTTGCGCTAAGAATTTTTGCATTCTTGTTAGACCTTTTTCATTACACTTATATTTTACCTTTAAGAAGTCATCTACAAATCCTATAAGTCCATACCCAAAGAATACAAATAAAATTATAAGTAAATTACTTGATATCTTAAGTTTATTAGTAAAACACAAAAATAAAATTGTAAAAATAGTAGAAACAATAAATATTATTCCTCCCATTGTAGGTGTTCCACTTTTCTTTTCATGGGCTTTAACAAATTTACTTGTTTTTTGTCCTACTTTTAATTTTCTAAGCCATGGAATAAATACTAAACCTAAAACTACTGACGCTATAAATCCTATCATTAAGGCTAGTACTGATTTCGCTAGTACATACATATAATACACATCCTTTATTCACAAAAATAATTATATCATACTTAATAATCTTTTTATTATATTTTTTCACATTTTTACACTTTTATTTTTTATCTCCAAGTAATATTCTTATTTTACTACCCTCATATACCCTTTCTCCTGCTGATGGAGACTGGAATAATATGTATTCTCCACTACCTGTATATTGTACATCAAATTTCTGTAAACTTCCTTTTACATCACTTAATTTTTGGTTTACAACATTAGGCACCTCAGCATATTTTTTATCCCATAGTTGATAATTTTTTTCTTTAGCATCTTCACTTTTAGGAATATTTAAAGCGTTAATTGAGTCTTCTAATATTGCCTTTGCAATAGGGGCTGCTACTGTTCCACCATATTGCACTATTCCTTTTGGATTATCAATTGCAACATATACAACTACTTTAGGATTATCTGCTGGTAAAAATCCAATAAATGATAATATATAATTACCAGACATATATGCACCATCTTTAACTTTTTGAGCAGTTCCTGTTTTACCACCTACTCTATATCCATCTATAAATGCATTTCTACCTGTACCATTTGTAACAACACTTTCAAGTGCAAGTGCTGTTTTTTTACTTGCTTCTTCACTTATTACTCTTCTTACCATCTGTGGTTTATTAGTTACAACCGCATTATTTGTTTCTGGTTCTGTTATACTTTTTACTATATATGGTTTAAATAATTTACCACCATTAATTGCGGCTGATACTGCAGTTATCTGCTGTATTGGAGTTACTGATACACCTTGACCAAATGCAGTAGTTGCAAGTTCAACTTCACCAACTCTATCAAGTTTAAATATTATCCCTGTCGCTTCACCATTTAAATCTATTCCTGTTTTTTTACCAAATCCAAATTTTTCAATATAACTAAATAATCTTTCTTTACCTAGTCTTTGTCCTAAGGCAACAAATCCTGGGTTACATGAATTTTCAACAACTTGAAGGAATGTTTGCGCACCATGACCTTTTGTTTTCCAACATTTAATTTTTGCATTTGCTACTCTTACACTACCACTATCATAAAAGTGATCATTTTGTAAATCAACTGTATTTTCTTCTAATGATGATGCAAGAGTTATTATTTTAAATGTTGACCCTGGTTCATAATTCATCCATATAGGAAGATTTCTATTTATTTCTTCTGTACTATAGTTTTGGTAATTTGATGGTGAAAAATTAGGTCTTGAACTCATACCCAAAATTTCTCCTGTATTTGGATCCATCGCTATCGCAAGTGCATGTTCTGGATTATATTTACTTACTGCATTATCAAATTCTCTTTCTATCGCAAGTTGTATATCATTATTTATTGTAAGAGTTATATTCATGCCATCTTGTGGTTGTTCATATATTTCACTTAATTTTAACTTATTACCTTTGGCATCTGAATAATATTTAATTGATCCATATTCGCCAGTTAAGTACTTATCATATTGTAGTTCAAGACCTGATAATCCTTGGTTATCAATTCCAACATAACCCAAAACATGCGATAAATTAGTATCATACGGATAATTTCTTTTAGACTCTTTTACTAAATAAACTCCATCTAAATTTAAAGCCGCTATTTTATCCGCAACTTCAAATGATAATCTTCTTCCTTCTGGATGTACTCTTTCTATAGATGTTTTTTTATTAACATGTTTTGCCATTTCTTCTTCTGTTACATTAAGAATACTGGCTAATTCTTTTGTTACTTTTTTCTTATCTGTTATTTGATTTGGTATTAAGACTAAACTTGTTGTTGTAACATTATCTGCAAGTACAACTCCATTTCTGTCATATATTAGCCCTCTATTACCTTCTATAGGTAAATTACGGCTCCAAAGTTCACTAGATAAATTAGACAGTTTGTCATACTCAAATACTTGTATATATATTACTTTCCCTATTACTACTAAAAATAAAATAATTACTACTACAAAAAATAATCTTATTCTAACATGTATATCTTTGAAAAACACATAATTCACCTCTAATAAAATATATGAAGGCAAGTCCAAATTAGAACAAGATAGGATAAAGAAAAAAAGTAGAATATTTTCTACTTAAAATTCTTATTATTTTGATAATTTTTTTGATATACCTAAATTATTTTTCATAATATTTTCATAATAATCTTTGTCCATTAAATTAATATCAAATTTAACTTCATTGATTTCTCCATCATGAGCATATTGTCTTACAGATACATTATCAGCTGCTTCTGGAAAATTATTAACTAAACCATTAGAATGTGCATCATTTACAGCAACTACCCACATATTTTGTTTGTTAATATCATCTAGGTCATCATAATTAAAGATTTCATTTAAAGCATTTTTATCACTATATAAACATACCTCATGTTCTGTTTCTAATCTTAATTTATTCATTGCATAATTAAGTACCTGAGTTAAATTTTCTTTATTACCTTCTTTAGCATATACATATAATCTTGTATCTTCGGAACTATATTCATAATCATAATATAATGGCATTACATTATAAGTATAATTTTTATATTGTTCACAATTTCTTTTAATATAGTCTACTTCTTTATCTGCCTCATCTGTTGTAAGTGCCTGTGAGAAATAGTAAAATCCAAATGGTATTTCATATTGTTCACATAAATCCGCTAATTCTTTTACATTATCCTGACTAATATTTGCAAATCTATTTTCATTTAGACCATCTGCAAGTGATGTATAAGTAGCCCCCATTTTAATAATAACAAATGATGGTTTTACTCCTTCTATTACTGTTCCTCTTTCTTTATCATAATAATCATTTCCTTCACGCAATAATTTTTCAAAAAGCACATAATCTGTTGGAATAGGAACATCAAGTCCCATATATCCTTCTTTTTGTCCTTCATCTCCAAAATTAATTGTATATATTGAATCATCATATTCTTGTTTTTTTTCATATTCTTCAACAAATGAAGCACATACATAACCAACTTCTCCACTTGTTAATCTTACCTTTATCCATTTTGTATTATTTTCATCTAAATTATTTTTTGACTCTTCCATTTCTTTCTTGCTTGTAAATAACTTGGCCCCATTTTCTAACTCAGAAATAATATCATAAGATGTTCCCATCCCTTCTCTAAGTTTTAATGGAACACCTCCATCAGAGTCAGTATTAACTCTTAATAAATATGTATATTCATTATTATTTTCTTTTTGTTCTGTATTCTCTTCTGTAGTAACATCATCTGTCTTTTCTTCTTCTTTTTCTATTAAATAATTAACAGCTGTTCCATCTGTAGGATGGTAAGTAGCACAAGAATATCCAATTTTTACTCCATCTTCTGTATTTACTGCAACATAAAACCAATCATGATCTTCATCACTAACTGATGGATATCCACTCAATAAAATTACCTCACTATTATTAGGAATAGAGTATATTGCCTCACTATCTATACTTCCTTCATCTCTTAGTTTTAATGGTGAACCATCTTCTGTTGATACAGTAAATTTTTTACCTTTAATTTTATCATAATCTTTTGAAGCAACATTTTCAGTCGCAATAAATCCAGTTTTTAAATCTCCATCAACGTATGTAACGCCTTCACTCCATGCATATGAATCAACATCATTATGATAAGTATGATTAGATACTGCAAGGTTTTGATTATAGTCTAATAAAACAGCATCATCCGTATCTTTATCAACTTTTGCTTCTTTTCTAAACCAACCACCTGATGGAGAAGAAATAACAGATACATCATTACAAAATTCTCCAACTAATTTTTCAGTATCAAGTACATCATCACTTAAATATTTACCTTCAATATAACCACTTTGCATTACGCCTTCATCATCAACTAAAATAATCTGGTATTTTTTATTTTTCTTGTGTTTTTTACTATCAGTAATTGCAAGTAATTTATCAGGACTCGCATCATTTATCTCAATTTTATTACCATCTTTATCTTTTAAAACTATTTCATCCTCATATTTATCAGTTATATCTACTAAATATAATTTTGTTTCCTTTGTCTCACTATCTTTTTTATGACCTCTAATTCCACAATAAGATGTAAGACCAACTACACCTGCAGTTGCAAATAAAACTGCTAATTTACCTTTCTTACTAAAATTTTTAAATTTTTCTAATAAATCCATAAAAGATCCCCCTTCTTTCAAAAAACGGGTATATTCTATCACATTGAATTTTTTTTGTCAAATTAAGTTTTCAATCTAATTTTAAAGCATAAGATAAAGAAATATTATTTATATATTTTAAATATAATTTTTCATCTTCTTCTTGTTTATAGTAATTAACATATTCTTTAAAAAAATTATGAATAATTCAAATAAAGTAGATTTACCACATTTTTTTATTCTGTAACTATCTTTATTAAATCATTATATTTCAAATTTTTTAATGTTTCTAAATATTTATTTTTTTCTATCAAATTTCATCACCTAAATAAATAGCAAAAAAATAGTATTATATTTTTACATAAAATAAAAGAACAACTATTTAAGTTGATCTTATCAATAAATTGAAATTAATAATTTATTTGCATAATTTACAAGAGTACAAATCACTATAAATTTTATATCCTTGATTAATTATTTTTTCTAATTCTGATTTGTCATAACCTATTTTTTACTTATAATTTCTAAATTATTTCTATTTTTTTCTTTTAATTCATCTACACTGAAAACAATAGTTTCATCTTTATCTTTTAAACTTTTAGACAGGTAAAAGTCATTAAGGTCATTAAATATTATTTTAATTATACTATCATCATTATCAATATACGCATATAAAAACTGAGCATAAAAATGTAAAACTCTATCTTTTTTTGGTGGCATTTCTTGAGAACCAGCAACAAACTTAACATTATCAGAAACTTTTAATGTATATATTCTATCACTTTTTTCAAAATTATAATCTTTTAATGTTTGATAATATTTTACTTCTATTTCATTTTTTACCTTATCATATCTTTTACTAAAACTAACATATTTAATACCATAAATTATTCCAACAATCATTAGTAAACTACATATAATAAATAACAATTTTTTTATTTTCTTATAATTTTTTCTTTCTTTATCAATTTTCTTAACCATAACTTTATCCTCTTTTAATAAAATGTCTAAAGAAATATCAAACTTATCACTTAATTTTATAAGTGTTTCAATATCTGGGTAACTCTTGGAATTCTCCCAACTTGAAATTGTTTGTCTTGTTACATTAAATATTTCCGCAAATTCTTCTTGTGACATTTTATTTTTCTTTCTAATTTCTTGTATTTTGTTTCCAAGGTTCATAAATTTTTCTCCTTTCTTTAAAACATTTTATTATTAAAGAATAAATATTTCTATCAAGTTATTTTTACATTTTGTGTTTTTTTAGCAAAGTTTCTTTGCTTTTTAAAAAATTAATATTTTTCTAAACAATAAATTATAATTTATTTAACTAATTCTATAATGACCTATAATATCATTACGATATTCTAATATATCTTCTTCATAATATCTTTGATAAGGATTAGCATGATGAATTATAAAAGGAATACCTTTTTTATTTCTCTTATCAGATACTATACCAATATGATTTTTAAATACAACAATATCTCCACCTTGCCATTCTTTTATTTTATTAATATCATTTGTTAAAACAATTGCATTATTGTCTAAATATACTTTTAAATTTTGTACTCTTCTAAAATCAATATTTTTATCTATAACATCAATATCATATAAATTTCTATTTGATTTTATATGTTCATTTACTAAATTCATTAAATCATAACCTGCACCTTTTAATCCAAATGCAACAACATCGGTACATACACCATATTCATCATTTGGATAACCCGTAGCGTAATATTTACTTTTATATTTAGGATTTGTTTTTATATAATCCCTTACATTATTTAATATATCAGTTTGATCATCTATACCATCATTATCTTTATCAGTTTTACTTATATAAGTCTTAATATTAAAATCTTCATTAGTATATTTTTTATGTGGAATATAATTAAAACGATATAACGCATATAAAACAACAATTATTAATACTATTAAAAAATTTGTCACAATAATTAATATTTTCTTTTTCATAAATTCTCCATTTCAACAAATTACTATTTATCTATCAAACTGTTCTTATTTCAATAAAGAAATAGCATATTTATCATAATTATTAAAATCTGAATGACTTTGTTGTAAAAATTCTTTATAGTGTTTTAAATAATCATTTGCAGATTCAAAATCATATTTAAAATTTTTATTTATCTCTTTACATAGTAATGCCTCAATATAACTTTTTAGTCCATTATTAGCATTTGTTTCGATTAAATCTTTAATTGCATATTCAAATGTTTCTTTTGGATGATTTAATAGTTCATTATATTCTTTTTGACTTGTTTTAATATAATCAAACGGATTTGATGATGTATGAGGTCCATTATTAACTATTGAATCTATTATACTAGATACATTAATTATTGTGTTTTTAGATTTTTCGCCTTGTTCAAACTTTATATATTTTGAGTTTACTATATTTTTCTTGAACCATTTTTGTTCTTTTTTACTATTATCAATTAATCCCACAATAACAACCTTATTTTTTTCATCTACATAATTGTAACTATAATTATTATATTTTTCTGTACCATTTTTTTGAAAATAATCAATTATTTTATTATTAATATTATTTAACTCTTCAACACTTACATTTGTTTTTGTTTCACATCCTGTTAAACCTAAAACCACAATCACACATAATAAAATAGTTAAAATTATTTTTTTCATAATCATTCCTCCATTTACAATTACTATTTATTCAATAGTTTGATAATTTAATCATAACCTTTTTAAAAAAAGACTATTAACAAATTATACTTTATCAACGGTATGAGCAAGTTTTTTCTACTATTTGTCTAATTCTATGTTACCATTTACATTTTGATTAATTTGTGATTCTTCGTTATTTATTAATTCGGTATCATAATAACTGCATCCTGTTAATTCTAATAATAAAATACAAAATAAAATAATTAAAATTATTTTTTTCATAATTAAAGCCTCCACATCTACCTTCATTTATAGTTATTATAACATAAAAGAAAGCAGTTTCTTATAAAAAATGCTTTCTTATTAATTATCTTCAAGTATTATTTGACCATCCATAATTGGTATATTTGGGAAACTAGCATCCATTAATGTAAAGTTTCTCTCAGGTGCACTTGGATTTTCTATTTCAACAACTTGTGATTCTGTTGTCATAACAGTTGATTTAACTGCGGTATCAAATGTATGTCCTCCATCACCAGATATTTGCTTATAATATATTGTAATATTTCCTGATGCAGAAAATGGAATATTATTAAATACAGCATTACCATCTTGATTAGTTACTATTTCTGATCCTATTACATTTCCAACATTATCAGTTCTAACAAATTTTGCACCAACAATTTGTACACCAGTATCAGGATTTCCAGTATCTGTAACATGAAGTGTTAAAGTTCCTTTAGCACTTATAGTAAATGCATATGTATCAGTACTATCTATAATATCAACACTTGTTGGATTTAAAGTTGAAACATCATAACCTTCTACAACAGCAGTGGCCTTATATTTTCCTGTAACAAGTTCAATACTTCCTTTACCATTTGTTATTGGGATTGTATGTCTTGCCATAATATTATCTTTCCTCCTTCTATTTTCATATTAGGATAATTTTTATCCTTTAATAAAACTGTAATAAGATGTTCTTTTCTTTTATTATTACCAATATTTATACAATAAGTTTTATTACTTTTTGCTATTAAAGGTACTATTATTATTACTAAATTAGAATATATTATTAATCTATAAACCTCATTATCACATATTGGTATTTTTATTTTTCCAAAATTATCAGTCATTCCCTCAAAAACAATCTTATTACATTTATCCTTTAACTTAACTTTTATATTATTTGACTTTATACTCTCATTACCACATAATTTAATATAAATATAATCATTTTTCATAACTCACCTCATTACAATATATTTTATGAACTAATTTTATTTTTTGTAAAGGCATTACTCTTCTATACTCCATATTATTAAAGTCGAGTAATCTTCATCCTCAAGTAAATTATTACTTGGTTTTAAAAATAATCCTTTATCAATTGAAAAGGTAACATTACTTACACTTACATTTCCACCATTATCATTTGATTCAAATATCATCTCTTTATTTGTTTTTAATAATATTTCTTTATTATCAAATTTTTTAAAAAATAGTGAATCTATTAATATTTTTCCTTCTTTTTCTATCATTGGATTTGTAAAATATAAATATAATTTCCAATTAGAACTATTAACTCTACTATCAACAACAGTTATTACTGTTTTATTTTTTTTAGGTAAAATAATTGGATTCAGAGAAGATGGTATCATATTAAATGGAATATTTTCTGTTACTTTTAAAAGAGTTAATTCTCCCATAAATGGTACTGTAACTTTTCTTTCGTTATAGCAACTATTTAAACAAGATGTTATTTTAACATTTGTATTATCAGGTATAACCGCATCAATACTTGCTTCAAATAAACCATTTTCATCTGCTTTAGCTGTTAGAACTTTATTACTATATTCTATCTTAACATCCGAATATGGTATAGTATGACCAGATATAGCATTTATAGAATCATTAATTGGATGAATATTTGTTTTTATAAGGCCTATAGTTAATATCTTTATATTTTGAAATTTAAAACTATTTATATCTGATAATGAACCTAATTCACTTTCTGTAAAATTATGTGATGTTACTGTTGTACTATCTTTATTAAATATACCTGTAATTTGTGCAGGATTATTCTCTTTATACCAATAAAAAGCAGGTGTATCATCAATTGTGCAAGCATCAAGATAATCAAGAGCATATATCCACATATTTATTCTGCTAAATTTAAATATAAAATCAACAGGATTATTTGTATATATAACATTTGCATTTTTTGTATATATATTTATATATTTTGGATTATCTAAGATAAATTTTTGATTTGTACCTTTAAAATAAATATTATAATTATCAGTTGGAGTATTCATATACGTATTTATTACTGATAAGCTTGCACCTTCTTTAACCGTAAAATTACCAAATACATTCCACATTGGAACTCTTTGATGACTTTTTTCTATAAATGTAAATTTTGCCATTTCTTCTATTAAAACATTTCTAGCACCATGCGTTGTTGTTATCGCAAATCCATTACCAGTAGTTAAAAGGAATTCTGCTCCATGACCTACTATTAAATCTAATCTATTAGTTCCATTCATAAGTTCTTTATCAGTTGTTATATTAACATTACTATTAGGAATAATTTTAATATAAGATGGTATAACATCATTAAAAAAGAAAACAGTGTTTTTATTTGAACTACTTGAAATTGTTGTATTTCCTCCTATTAAAATTCTATTAGAATCACATACTTTTTGTGCTGATACACTATTAGTATCTTCTACATTTATAATAGAATCAATAATTTTAGTTGTTCCATAATAATTACATGAAAGTTCTATTCCATTAAAATTTATATTATTATATTCTACTACCACACTAGAATAATTTGGATGAGATGGAACATATATTACTCCATAACCATGTGAAGATACTATATTCATATTTTTTAATATAATTTTTTTATTAGTAGTACTTACCTTTATAACTTCTGATTCTAAACTCAAATTATTTGTATAAGTATATTTAACATTGTTATAAGTCCCATCAATAATAACTTTGCTTTTTTTATTATTTATAACAAATCCACTTGTTACTGTAATATCATTACCTAAATATACATAATTATAGTTATTTTCTTCACTTAATACTTGTTTCAATTCATCATTATTATTTACTACAACAGTATTATCATTTATTATTTGCATATTATCACTTTCCTTTACTATAAGTTATTCACTAAATAAAACTTAGCATAATTAATTCATAACAAAAAGAGTAGAATTTTCTACTCTTAATGTATTTTTATAACACTTAACATTGCATTTGTACTTCCATTAAATGATATATTGACATTCATAGATGATTTTACATTTAATGTAATAAGATCATCTTTATTAAGTGATACAATTGTTGAACTATTTATACAATTAACTATTTGTGCTTGAAATTCACTAGTTGTATTAGTGGCAGGTAAAAGTAAATCATTTGCTTTTACTGACATAGTTAATGAACACTCTTCATTTGTTCCACCGCATAATGTATAAGAAACAAGATAAACTCCGTTTTCTTTTATTTTAATTGAATTATTATCAGGATATTCAGTAAATAATGCTACTCCCTTTTCTGGTAAAGGAATCACTGTATCTGTTGCTTGTGGTAAAGTTATTTGTGTTTCTGTCATTAAATATCGCATTCCATAAGAAGATGTAAATTCTGTTCCAGGTGGACCTGCAGGACCTTGTGGTCCTCTTGGTCCAATTTCTCCTTGTTCTCCTTTTTCTCCTTTTGGAATAAAAAATGCTAAATGATGGACCCAATTTTCAAAAGTATCCATAACTTCTGCTGGTTCACCTGGTTCAATAGTTTCTGTTTCATCTATTGCAATATGTTCTGTTCTACCAATTTCACCAGGAAGTCCTCTTGGACCAGTTTCTCCTTGTTCTCCTCTTGGCAATTTAAAATCTAAAACTACATCTATTGGTGTACCACTATTTACAACTTCTGCTTCTTCATTTGGTTCAATAGTTTCAACATTACCAATTTGAATAGTTGCTGGTCCTTGATCTCCTTTTTCTCCTTTTATTCCTTGTGGTCCAATATCTCCTTTTTCTCCTTGCGGTCCTGGAATCCCTTGTGGTCCAATTTTACCTTCTATACCTTGTTCTCCCCTAGGTATTTTAAAATTCAAAATAACATCTTCATCTGTTCCTACATTTTCTACCTTAGCTTGTTCTTTATTTTCTACTGTTTCTATAATACCAATTTTTATAGTTGAAGGACCCTGAATTCCTCTTTCGCCTTGAAGACCTTGATCACCTTTTGGTCCTGTTGGTCCTTGTATATAACATTTTTTACATTTTTTATTTTCTTCATCTATTTTTTTCTTTATTTTTTCGAAATCATCATTACAATTATTATACATTTTTACCTCCTTTTTACATTATATTAATTAATTGAGCATTTATGATTAACAAAAAAAGTACTTTTTAACTATAAAAAAACTATAAAGTTTTTGATCTTTATAGTTCTTTTAATATGAAATATCACTTTTAGATACCTCTATTACAGGACGTACTCCAATTAAAACATCAGTTTTTTGAACTTCTACACTATTTAAATTTCATATTCTTTCTTCCATTTTAAAAATTTTTCTAATTCTTCCTTAGTTTCTATTTCATAGTGATAATAATGTTTAGTAAATTCACCACATGAACTACCAACACATCTTCCTGGTGGAGAATAACTCTTAATATTTAAATTAGGTAATTCTTCTTTTAAAGACTTAATCCAAATCTCTTCATTATCACTTTTCTTTAGAGTATTTGTTTCGTTAAATTTTATAAACTTAATTGGAATATTATATTCTTTTAATAGATTTATTAAACATTTTAACTCTTTGTTTCCATCATTTACACCTTTTATTAAAGTATAATGAATTTCAACTGGTATATTATTTCTATGAAACATAATATAATTATCCATTATTTTTTCGTTTTTCATAACTTGATTTTTATAATTTGAAAGTAGTTTTAATGCATCAGAAACATTTACTCTTGTACTTGGTATTAACTCTTTTCTTTCACTATCAATAGGTGTATGAAGTGAAAAATGAACCTTTAGTGGAATGTTATATTCATTTACTAATACTGATAACTTTTCTAAATTATCATTTGGCATCATAGTTGAAAGTGCATAACTTACACTTTCGTATCCCAACTCTTTAATTTTATCTTTATTTTTAAATACATTTAAAATAAGATCTATATTTAATAATGGTTCTCCTACTCCCATAAATGAAATTAAAAGTTTACTTTTATTAGTTTTATATTTGCTTAATGTTTCTATTAAACATTTCATAAAATCATCTATTTCTATTCTTATCATTTTTTTATTTAACCCTTTATTTGTTAAATGGCACATTTTACATCCTAGATTACAAAAATGGTGAGTTGGGACGCATACTACATCCTTATCTTCCTTATTATATAGTACACTCATTTCTACTATTTTTTTGTTTTCCATTTCATAAACACATTTTATTGTTCCATCAATTTTATCTTTAAAATTTCCAATATTTTTTATCATAATTCTTTCCTCCTAAAACAATTGTAACAAAAAAATAGATAACGAAAAATTATCTATTTTTTAATACTCTATTAACTTTTAATTAATAGTTTTATCTATATACATATTTATAAATTTTTTAGGAGCCACTGTTAAATATTTACTGTTATATATTATATTTATTTTTACATTAGGAAGTTTTTCATCTATATTAACAATCTTTAAATCACTTTCTTTTGTAATTAAATCTTCAATTACATACCCTATTCCAATATTATTTTTAACTGCAGATATAATCATTTCACTAGTATGAAAATTAAGAGAATTATTAAAGTTTATATTTTTTTCTTTAATTAATTCATCTAAATCATTTCTGTTTGCTGTGCCTTTAATTGGAAGTATTAATTGATACTTTTCTAAGTCTTTTAATTTTTTTATTTTAGATGTATCAAAATCTTTACTTGCTGAAAAACAATAATTAACTCTAGCAAGTTCTTTGATAGTATAATCATTAGATAATTCTATATTTATTGGGGATGTATCAATTACAAAGTCAACTGTATGTGATTTTAATAATTCTATTAATTTAGATGTTGAACCTGTTACTACAGTTACATCTATATTTGGATATTCATTATGAAATTTAATTAAATTATCAAATAAGAAAAATGAACCTACATTAGATGGTATTCCAATATTTAAACTTCCTTTTTTTAAAGTATCTTCTTCTACTAAAGTTCTTTCTGCAACATTTAAACTATTAAATGATTCTTCAACATAAAATAGTAATTTTTTGCCATAACTTGTAAGCATCATACCATCACTATTTCTATAGAATAATTGTCTATTTAATTCACTTTCTAATTTTTTTATTGATTTACTTATTGCCGGTGGTGATGTATATGACTCTTTTGCAGCCTTATTTATACTTCCATATTTGCAAACTAAGTAAAAATCTTTATATAAATTTAAATTAATATTATTAAACATTTTTTCACCTACTTATCTTAACGCTTTACTTGAAATATTAATTATGTCATAAATACTAATTATTTTACCATTATTTAAAATAATTTTTTTGTTTACACTATCTATTTTTTTAATTTTTCCCGTATATTTAAAATATTTACCTCCATCTTTTTTAGTATCATTTACAAAATATGTTATAGAAACAAAAGAATCTAGTTTATTATTTTTTATTAAGAAATTTAGTTTGTTATTTATTTCTTCTTTTTTATCTTCACTTATTTCTATTCTTTCATTTACTACTCTTGATACTTCTTTTACCATATCATCATATCCGGTAAGTGCGGAAAAAGGATTAAATTGCGCCGCTCTTTGTATTTTACTCATTCTTTTATGATACTTTGGTTCATAATGAGGTAAATTAATTATTGAATCATATTTCATCCTTTATGACCTCCAACTTGCATATTTCTCTCTTTCATAGTTGCACCTTCTTCTAAACTCATTGCTTTTAAAATTATATTTTTACCATATTTATTTTTTAAACGGGTAACAGTTTTTTGAAGTTTTATTTCATCATTTTGTTTTATCTTATCTTCCCTCTTCTCTTCTAGAACTTTATTATTATCAGAAAACAAATCTAACTGACTAAAATTAACTTCTTTTTTAGCAGTTTTTTCATCTATTACATTACATGCGCATATATTTATTCTTCTAACAAGTAAATTTTTATTTATTATTTCATCATATAACTCCAAACATTTACTTGTAAGTATTTTACTTGATGAAGTGCTATAGTCAAGAGTTTTATGACCATGTGCAGGTTTTGGTACTCTTCTTCCATAATAATCAGTTACTATGTCACCATCATAAGAAAAAGTATTATCTATTTCATATCCTATCATTAGTACTATGGAATTAGTCATTTTTTCTTTTTCTGTTAATTCTAACGAAAGTGAATCAATCATTTCTGAGACTATTAATCTAGCCTTTTTATAATCATATGGACAGTGTAATACTTGTCCACTTGATATACTGTTATTTTCTGGTTTATACTCTTTTATATCTTTTATAGTTGTAGTTTCATATCCCCAAGCATGATCTATTAATAGTTCTGCATTAACTCCAAAAAGTTTATATAATAAGTTTTCATTTTGAATACTCATTAAAGCCACATCACCCATTGTATACATATTATTTTCTTCTAATTTTTTTGCATATCCTTTTCCTACTCTCCAAAAATCAGTAAGTGGTGTATGATCCCATAATTTTTTTCTATAACTCATTTCATCAAGTTCTGAAATTCTAACACCTATTTCATTTGGTAAAGCGTGCTTCGCAACTATATCCATAGATACTTTTGCTAAATACATATTAGTTCCTATTCCTGCGGTTGCGGTTATACCTGTTTTACTATATACATCTTTTATAATCATACTTACAAGCTCTTTAGGTGTCATTTTATACATACTAAGATAATTAGTAATATCACAGAATACTTCATCTATTGAATACACAAAAATATCATCTTTTGATAAATATTTTAAATAAATATTATATATTTCAGAACTATATTTCATATAAAGTTTCATTCTAGGGCTCGCAACTATATAACCTAGTTCCAATGATTTATTATTTTTTAGTTCACTATTTTTATACGATTTACCTATAAATTTCCTATAATTATTATTCTTTCTTCTTTCACTATTTACTTTTCTTACTGCACTTACTACTTCAAATAATCTTGCTCTACCTTTAAGTCCATATTCTTTTAAGGATGGACTTACTGCCAAACATATTGTTTTTTCTGTTCTAGATTTATCCGCTACTACTAGATTTGTATCAAGTGGATCAAGATTTCTTTCAGCGCATTCTACTGATGCATAAAAACTTTTTAAATCTATACACATATAAACTTTATTCATTTTATGCACCTTCTTTCTAATTAATTATATCACATTTTGTTTTTTATGAACATAGGTTCGTATATATTTAAAAATAAAAAAAGATTTTATTTGTTTAATCCTTTTTTACTTATATTATTATTTAATGCATATTTTGATACATTCTTAAAATTATCATCATAAGGATATACTGTTTGTCCAAATCTTAGCCACATTCCTGACCAAGTTTTTTCTTCTGAAAGTAATTTCTTAACTAATTCATTTTCTAATGTTTTATTACCCTCTTGCTTATTTAAATCAACACAACCTTCTTCATCATATAATTTACTTTGTAAATCGCATTCTAATTTATCACATTGATAAGCAAACATTGCCTCTTTTGTACTATGCGAATCAAATTCTGTAAATAAATTTTCTATTTCTTTACCATCTAATAAACCACATAATATTTCATGAACTGCTTCTTTTTCTATTTTTTCTTTTTCTTCTTTAGATATTTCAAACATTGTTTTATCACCAATAACTATTTCTCCAAGTTCATGAACTGCTAACATAAATATAACTTTCATAATATCAATGTCATATTCATATTCTGACTTCATAGCAATCGCAAGCATTTGAACACCAAAAATATGTTCTGCAACACTTTCTATTCTTTCTCTTTTAACATTCCAAGTTTTCCATCCAGTTCTAATAACATTCTTTAATTTATTACACATAACATAGTATTTTATTACATTTTCTTCTTTTGACATATAGCTTCCTTCTCTCTGGTTAAATATAATATCAAAAGAAGAAATATAATTCAACTAAATTTTATAAATTTTCTTTTATTTCTGGAAACAAATCATATAAATTATATCCTAGTAAATTATCAAAATATTCTTTTAATTTGTATGTTTCTTCTACATGATATTGTGTATTAGAAAATACTCCTTTTTTTAGAACAATATCAATTAATCTTTTATCTATTGTTAATATTTTTGTAGTACACATTAAATCAAACAAGTTTACTAATTTTTCTTCTACTGTGTATTCATGTTTTTCTATAAAATCTGTTAAAAATGGATTTTTTTCTTTATCTGGTATACCTCCAGCAGTGCATAAAATATCATTATTTAAATATGAATGTGTTAAGCATATATTAGCGTACTCTTCATCATATCCTTTATTTTTTAAATATTCATATCCTCTCATTACATGTCCATGAGATTCGCCAGTATATTTACCTATATCATGAACATAACCTAAAGTAATTGCTTTGTCTACATCTATATTATATCCTTTTTCTTCTAGTGCCTTTGCAAGTATTCCAGCACTATCACCAACACATATTGAATGTTCTATCCATCTATCATCTTTTGCATTTTTTCTTTCTATTTCTAATAGTTCTCTTGCTTCTTTACTTGTTAGTTTCATAGTTCATACTCCTTTATTTCACAATTTTCCTGACCACTTACATTTAAAAGCATACCATCTTCTGGTAATTCTTCAAAATAAAATTGCATTGCTCTTGCGACTGCACCATGAGTTACTAGTAAAATATTTTTGTCATAATATTTTTCTTTTATTTCGTCTAAGAATGAATGTGTTCTTTTGAACAAATCAGGTAATGTTTCAAGCCCATCAACTATGTTATCTGAATAATAATTATAGTATTCTTTAAAATAATAGTCATCAAGAATTGTATTAGTTAATACTCCTCCATCTCTTTCAATTAATCTATCATCATAAATAACTGGAATGTTATTAGCATTTATTATTTCACATGTATGTTTTGTTCTTTTCATTGGAGAACATATTATTAAATCAATGTTTATTTTTTTTACTTTTTCCCTTGCTTGTTTTGCTTGCTCTATACCCATTTCATTTATATCTTCATCTAATCTACAATTATACTTATTTTCTACATTACATTTTGTTTGTCCATGTCTTACAATATAAATCTTCATTTTGTACCTCTTTCATATTTTATTATCTTTTATATCTTTAATATCATATCTCTATAATGTACTTTAAATCCCATTTTTTCATATAAATGAATCTCAGGATTATTACCAAATACTTCAAGTTCTATATCTCTATTCATATCTTTAGCAATATCAATTATTTTTTTAATTACTTCTTCACCAATACCCATATTTCTATATTCTTCATCTATGTATAGTCTATTTATATATAAAGTGTGTTGATTTAACACTTCATCATCTCTTAAGTCCAATCCAACAAAACCAACCATAATATCATCTTTTAATATTTTATAATAAAATTCATTTTCACCAAATTTTATTTTTACATCATAATTACAGTTATATAAATCATCTATAGTATCATGATGATGCCATATTTTATATATCCATTCTATAAAATATTCGTTTTTTTCTTTTTCTAATTTAATATTATTTTTCATAAAATCACTTGCTTTCTATCTTCAATCATAATATATGTTATTTTGTTTTAATCAGTTTTTAACAATATTTCTCATTTTTTCATCTCCTACAAATCATATTCATATATTTTACAGTTTTCATTAATATTTGATGAATTTCCATTCTTAGGTATTCCATTAAAATACCAATATATAGCCCTTGATATTCCACCATGGGTTACTAATAAAACATTCTTATTTTGTAATTTTATTTCATCTATAAATTTTTTAACTCTTTCATAAACACTTTTCATCGTTTCTAATTCTGGATATTTTAAATCAGAATTATAATTCCAAAATATATCCCAATCCAAGTCCTTAAAAGGAATATTTTCATATATTCCCATATTTCTCTCTTTTATTCTTTCATCTATTATAACAGGAATATTTTTATCTAAATTAAATAATTCTAATGTATGTTTTGCTCTTTCTATTGGTGAACAGTATATTGTGTGTATGTCTAATTTTCTTAAATCTTCTCCTATTTTTTTTGCCTGAATGATTCCATTTTCATTTAATGGTTCTTCTTCTGTCGCAATAAGTTCCTTTTTTCCCATATTAGTTTCACCATGTCTTATTACATATAATTTCATATATAGCTCCTTCTATTTTTTATAGTTCATATATTTTAATTTCACAATTTTTAAGTCCCCTATTTAAAAATTTACCTTCTTTTATTCCTTCAAAATATCCACTAAATGCTTTTGATACACCAGAATGCGCTACTATTAATACACTTTTATAATTTTTAGTTTTTAATTCATCTAGAAAAGCATATACTCTTTTAAAGAAATCTTGAATATTTTCACTTGTTCCATATTTAATTTTTGTATAGTAATTCCAATATTCTTCTCTGTTTGTATAACTTATTGGTTTACCATTTAAATCACCTGGATTTCTTTCTTCTAATCTATTATCTATTAAAATATTTTTATTCTTAGCGTTAATTATCATAGATGTATGTTTTGCTCTTATTAATGGCGAAGAAATTATAATATCATAATCTAAATCTTCAATAGTTCTTTTTAATTCTTTTGCCTGAATGATTCCATTTTCATTTAAATCCTCATTTTCATTACTATATACTTTGCGTGCATTATGAGAAACTTCACCATGTCTTACAATATAAATCTTCATTTTTTGCACCTCTTTCACGATTTTTTATCTTTTATATCTTTAATATATCAATTATTTCTTTAATTACTTATTAAGCAATATTCATATTTCTATACTATTCATCTATATATAGTCTATTTATATTGTCTTATTAAAAACTTTTTTATTTACTTTATTTGCAATTACGTAAGTTATTATTATTAAAATACATATAACCATATATAAATATTTAAAAGTCCACATTCCTTTAATAACACATTCTCTACATACAAACCACGTAATAAAGTAAAAAATACTCCTAACTATAAAATAAGTTCTATTTACAACTAAATATTTCTTTCTATTGTTTGATGAATATGCGCTTATTATACTTCCCCATATTGGGTCACCTAAAGTTCCAGTAAAAGCTGTAATAATATATGCGGCTAAAATTCCTTGCCATGACATTATTATAGATGAAATAAGAAAACTAATTGTATCTATCAACGCAATTATAGTTTCCGAAAGCATTAGTTTTCCATTTACTTTTATTTTATTTAATATTTTACCTGATATTATAAATAATAAAATTGCTTCAAGAAGAGTATATATTGCATTTAAATACCCAACTTTATTTGTTGTAAGAGGTAATAATTCCTCAAATGCACCCCATGATATACACCATAATCCCGCTAATATTCCAAATAATGTAGTAACCAATATTGCATTATTTTTTTCTTTTTCATCCAAAGTTTCTGAAGAATCTATTGATTCCATAACATCTTCATTTTCTACATTTTTTAATTTTAAACTTATTATAGTTCCAAATATAATTAATACAAAATATCCAATAAAATATGCATTCTTACTTAAATCATATATGTATTGACTAGTTACTAATCCTAAGAAACCTCCTATAACCTGTGCCCTTTCTTCTTCAATAAAGCAAGATGATTCTAATTCTTTATTTGAAGTATTTAGCTTAGTTACGGATGATGCTTTTATACCAGATAAAATACCCATAATAATGGTAAAAGTATATATTGTATAAACTATTTTACATCTTGAAATAATTAATCCTAAAATCAAAAACATAATCATATGAAATATATGGTATTTTTTATAATTGACTTTTATTGCGAAATTCATAATAAACTTAAAGCAACGAGATATAAGTTTTGCAAATTCAAAAACTATTGGAACTGATACAGCAATCCAGGGAGTCACATTATTTGCAAGCAAATATAAAACAATAACTCTTATGAAGTAATGATTAATAAATGAATCTATTATACAACTCCATCTTACCAGATTTATATAACTACTATTTTGTTTCATTAATTCACCATTATCTTATAAATTACATTATAGTACACATCATACCATGAATAAGCACGGTATATATTATCACTAGTGCATGATTTGTTATAAGATGCATTAAAGCATATTACTGGTATTTCTTTTGATATATTATTTATATTTTCTACTTTATCTTCAATCATAATATCTATTTTATTTTCTTTACATATTTCTAATTTATCTTCTGGTGCGAATATTATCTTGTCATAATGTATGTTATTTTGCTTTAGCCAATTTTTAACAATATTTCTCATTCTTTCTCCCTCAGGAGTATCTTTGTCTGTTAAAAATCTAGCAGTTATTATATATATTTCAAATCCTTTTTCTTTTAATTTATCAATTACTTCACCTGAAAATTTCCTAGCGGGTTCATTTACTGCATAATCATACAAATATTCTTTCCAAAATTCTGAATCCATTTCATTTGTTACATTAAAAACAGTATCACTATCATATCCACTTGGATTTACAATATTCTTATTATATTTTAAGAAGTATTTACTCCCATAATCAAGTTGCCATTTTTCAAAATCTGTTAATACTCCATCTATATCTATTCCTATTCTCATTTTTCTTTTTCCTCCCTAAAAAATGTTTTAATAAACATCTTAAAAAATAAAATGTCATTCATTACTTCTGGATGCCACTGAACTCCTATAATATTATTTTTCTCAATTGCCTCTACAGTTCCATCTTCAGATACTGCAGATATAACAAAGTCATTAGCAACCTTTTTTATAGACTGTTTATGATATGAATTAACATTGATATTTTCACTATATATTGAACTTAAAAATGTGTTCTTTTTAATATTTATTTTATGTAAATTGTTACCTAAATTATGGTTATCAATATGCTGATTTAAAGTCCCACCAAAATAAACATTTATTGACTGAGCACCACCACAAATACCCAAAATTGGTTTATTTGAATTAGAAAAGAGTTTAATCGCTTCTTTATCTAGTTTGAATTCATCAATGTTATACTTTTCTCCTATTATTGGTTTCTCATTATAATAATGTGGTGGAATATTTATGCAAGATCCAGTTATAATGAGACCATCACATAAATCACATACTTTTTTTAAATTATTGATAGAAACAATTGGAAATAATAATATATCTAATTCATCAAAAATATTTTTATAGTATTCTGTCAAATAATATCTATTATTAAATGGTGATTCTCCTTTTATATTTTCTACTCTTTCAATTATTGCTAAAATCATTTCTGTTACTCCTTAATACATTTAATTCTATAATATGTATCATACCAACTATACACTCTAGTTAAGTTAGAAAATTCTTTATTTCTATTATAAGGATAATCAAACACCAAAATATTAGTATTAGATAATAATTTTCTTAAGTTAATTGGATCATCCTCAATCATAATATTAATATTATTATCTTTACAATATTTTCCTTTATCTTTTACATCAAATACAATTTCATCATAGTATATTTTATTTTCTTTTAACCAGTTTTTAGTAATTTTTTCTACATCATTTTTTAAGTCATCAGGAAACCATTCATCACCATTTCTTCTAGCAGTTATTATATATATTTTATTACCTTCACTTTTTAATTTTTCTATCACTTCAGATGCATATTTTTTAGCAGGTAATGTTATAACAAGGTCTTTTCTATATTTATTCCAAAACTTATGAGCAACTTCATCACCCCATAAAAACATATCTGTTGTATCTATTGCATGAACATTTTCTAATTTGTATTTCCCAATTTCATTACAGAATTTTGTACCATAATCTATACAAAAATTATATTGAGAATTTAATACTCCATCTATATCTATTCCTATTTTCATTTGGTTTCATCTCCTATAATTAAGCATTCATCATTTTGCATATTCTTCCTTAAATATATCATATAATAAGCTATACCTATTTGGAATATCATAAATAAAGCAGATAAACCAAACATATATCTTAATCCCTTTTCATACATCATTCCACATAATAAGATACCTATTGATTCACCTAAGAATCTAATTATATGACATATATTTGAAAAGCTTAATTGATATTTATTATCTAATCTATTAATATACACACCTTCACATATATTTTCATATGAAGTTGATATAAATATTGACCAGGTAATTGCGATTAATGTGATTATTATGTTATTTGATATAAATGCTAATACATAACCTATAAATCTTATTCCAAACTTTATTGTTATCGTTAAATAATCATTTTTAGGTGTTAAATATTTTAATACTATAATTCCAAATATGTCCGCTAAAAGACCAACTATTAATAAATAATTAGTTGCAGCACTATCACTTAATTTAAAATAATTTGTTAATGTTAACATTTTTAATCCAAGTGCTGTTGACATTGCAATTATTGCAATAAGAGTATAAATTAAATATAATACTAACACTTTATCTTTAAAAATATAACTTAAAGATATTTCTTTATACTCATCATTATTTTTATAATCATTTACTTTTATCATAAGTAACATAAATAGTGAAAATATTAAGAAAATATTTGAAATAAATAAACAAGAATTATAATTTATAAATATTTTCGCAATATTTTTACCTATAAGCATTCCGCCAAATAAAATACCAACATCTCTAAATAAATACTCTGTTAATCTTCTTTTACTATAAATTGTGCCAGTTTTTATAATTGTTGTTATTAATGGATATATACTTGTAATTACTATGTATTCTGTTACAATATCTATTATTATTGATAGTTTAATTAATTCTGTATAACCTGTCATATTTAAAAAATATAATAAGAAAACATTTATAACTTTTACTAACAAAACTATCACTAACATATTCTTTATTTTATCTAATTTTATATATTTCCCAATCAAACCAATAATTATAACACTTATTAAAGTACCTATGCTTAATATATTACTTATATTTGTAACAGAAAATTTATTATCTTGTAACCACAATTGTCTAAAGTTTCCCCATAATCCAACTGATATACTGAAGAATGCTAACATTATAAGTATCTGGTTTTCTTTTTTTATTTTTTTCATATACCGCTCCTTATTTTAAGTATAATTATATTTCTATAATTCATATATTTTAATTTCACAATTTTTAAGTCCTCTATTTAAAAATTTACCTTCTTTTATTCCTTCAAAATATCCACTAAATGCTTTTGATACACCAGAATGCGCTACTATTAATACACTTTTATAATTTTTAGTTTTTAATTCATCTAGAAAAGCATATACTCTTTTAAAGAAATCTTGAATATTTTCACTTGTTCCATATTTAATTTTTGTATAGTAATTCCAATATTCTTCTCTGTTTGTATAACTTATTGGTTTACCATTTAAATCACCTGGATTTCTTTCTTCTAATCTATTATCTATTAAAATATTTTTATTCTTAGCGTTAATTATCATAGATGTATGTTTTGCTCTTATTAATGGCGAAGAAATTATAATATCATAATCTAAATCTTCAATAGTTCTTTTTAATTCTTTTGCCTGAATGATTCCATTTTCATTTAAATCCTCATTTTCATTACTATATACTTTGCGTGCATTATGAGAAACTTCACCATGTCTTACAATATAAATCTTCATTATTATTTTTCCTTTCTTTTAAAAGTGCATATATACTTGTTAATAATATCAACATATAACCTATTATCATAAATGTACTTCCATAATAAATATAATATGTACCATATAAAATACCTACTATAACTCCTGATATTCTGATTAATTTCATATCATCTTTCCATAAGCAATAAGCTCTTGCCATTGATGCTACTCCTGGCAAAAGTGATATATAACCATTCCATGTAAATGCACAACTAATAACAATTATTAATTCAAATTTAATAATTCCTTCTCTTTAAGATATTTTAATATAAATTTAATACAATCCTCTACCAGTTTATTCATTTTATTTTCTGATAATATTTGATAATTTTCATTATCTTTTATCTTCTTATGAGATGTATCTAAATACTTACCTACTGCATATATTTGCTTTTTATTTAAATTAAGTTCTTCAACCTCTTTAAAATAATTACTATTTAAACAAAATCTAAAATTATTTTTTCTTACTGAGATACTATTATTAAACTTTCTAAAATCATTTTGTTTCATAGAATTAGATTTTTTAAAATCACAATTAAGTACTGTTCCATCTGATTTTTTCACACCAATATATATACCATTTTCATCTTTTATAAAATAATTATTATAAATATAATTATTAAAATAATAGTCAGTTAATAAATGAACTAAATATCCCATTAATACTGGATTTTTAAATTTATCTTTATATTTATTATACATTTTATCATAATCAGGAAGATTAATACCTATTAAATAATCTTCTCTTTTAATAAAATGTGTTGTTGTTCTTGGAATATTTCTCTTTAAATTTCCTATATTATATCTATCTTGATCTGGAAGTAAATTTCCTATCATAAAATATTTTTTATTTACTTTAATTGTCTTATTTACCTGATTACCAATATATGAATGTATTTTCCAGCTTGGCATTTTATCACCTTTTTCCTAACTTTTTAAATAAATCACTATAAATTTTATTTCTATTTAACTTTGTTACAAATATTATTTTATTTTTTACATTTGTCATTTTATAAGATGTATCATCATTTATATATGGCGTGCTTACCCTTTTTGTTTTAAACCATTTTTTATTTATCATATAAGCAATAACAGATATATCCCAAATAACTCTCTCTTCTTTATATGGATGATATCCATCATTACAAAATCTTTCTATTAAATAATTATTAAGTTCATTTTGTATTAAATTATCCTTTAGCGTACTTATATCTATTTTTAAAGTTGATACTACATTTTTACAAGGTAAAACAGTTAATTTAACATTAGAATTAAAAACTATTTTTACTGCTTCTATATCTTGTCTAAAGTTATATTCAATATTATCTTTGTAAGAAAGATCATTTCCTCCAAGCAAAATAATTTCTATTTTATTAATTATCTTAGGCTCTTTTTTTATTGCGAGTGCAATATTAGTAATTGCTCCTATCCCAAGTACATATGTCATATCGTTTTTAAGTGCTATTTCAATAATTTTATTAACTGCATCATTTTCATCATCATATCCATTTTGTATATAATCTATTGAACCTTTAAATACTTTATTTTCAAAATTAAAATTTAACAAATTGCAGATTTTAAGTACTTCATTATAACTTAAGTCTTGTCCCTCTTTAACTGTTATGCCATTATTTTTATGTGAATATGGTGCAGTTGTAATTGCCTCAATATTAAACATATCTTGTGATTTTAATAAATATGAAAGTGCAAACTGATCATCTGCTTCGTTATATGTATCTGTATCTAAAATAACATTTATTCTACTATTATATTTTTTTACTTTTTCAAATATTTCTTTCCAAGTATGTACTCTTATAAGTCCATCTATATCCTTATTATATGGCGTATCCATAATAAAAGTAGTAATGCCATGATTACTTGCATCTAGACACATTCTTTTTGAATCATCTATCATTATAGATATATTATTTTCTAAACAAACTTCTGTTTTTGAATGACTGTTTTTAGCATCTACTAAAATTATTTTATCATAATAAATATTATATTTTTTTAACCAATTAACTGTCATGTTATATGGATCAGAATAATCACCATTATCTCTTCCTGTTATTATATAAATTTCACAGCCTATTTTTTTTAATTTTCTTATGTATTTAGCGCAATTTTTAATAGGCTTTAAATTAACTACAATTCTTTCTATATTTTCTTTATAAAACTTTTTTTCTTCTTCATCTTTCCAATCAAACATTTTTCTTATGCATTCATTTTTATTTATTATCCCATTACCATTTATTTCTTTGTCATGAATAATATACTCTTTTAATAATTCATCATTAAAATTAGAAAGAACATTATCTATATCTACTCCTATTCGCATTACAATACTCCTTTTTTATTTTTCAAGTTCACTAATAAAATTATAAATATCATCCCAATTTTTAAGCATTGTAATGTTATCATAATCATATTTTTTATCTGTTATCATAATTGTTTGTATTCCTGCATTTAAAATATTTAAACAATTTTCTAATTGATCATCAATATATAAATCTATATTCTCCCTTTTACAAGCTGTACTTTTTTCTCTAGCATTTACAATTAATTTATCATAATAGATTTTATTTTTATCAAGCCAGTTTTTACTATATACATATGGATTATCATGGAATTCTGAATCTCTTGCAGTTATTATGTAAATTTGATGTCCGTCATTTTTTAATTTATCTATTACATATTTTGCATTTTTTCTTGGAAGTGCATTATTAGTAATATTTTCTTGAATATCTTTTAAAAAATATTTTAATTCTTCATAGTTAAACTGAAATCTTTTTGCGTATTCAGTACCATCATTTTTTTCATCTTGCATAAGTTTATCATAACCCTCAAGATTTTTACCTAAACTAACTGCATATTTATATGCTGCTTCATTTAATTTTTCTTGTACTTCAGTTAAAGTATTATCTATATCTATTCCTATTTTCAAAATATCACTCCTACTATTTTCAATATAATTATAACATGTTTTACATATTAAAAAAAGGAATAATTGACTACTATTCCATCTTCTTTCTTATAACATTTCCTTTTTTATCTACTTTAAAATTTAATTTAAAAAATATACTTACTGTAATAAATTGATATACTGATGAACATGCTTGTCCTATACCAGTACAAAAAGGAGTTTTTGTTAGTGATAAAATCATTCTAAGAAACAGTGAAAATATTTTGTTTCCAGTTGTCTTAAATGCAGACCATTCTAATTGTAAATAACATGTTTTTATTCTATATATAGGATATATAAGAAAATTAACTATTTCAAAAGCAAAATATATCATTGTTATTTTAAAATCTAAATCATAAAATCTATATAATAAACTAAACATTATTAAACTTGTTAAAAATAATATACCTAATAATTTATATGCATTACGCTTATGTTCTTTATAATTAAAATTATTTTTGCTTATATCAATTGTTGCGGCCGTAACTATTGCATCTGCTGTGTCCCACTGTGTATCTGTTATAAGAGCCACAAATGTAAGCGCTAATGTATATTTTTCACCGAAGTTTATTGCATTACTTAATCCAAATAAGAATATTAATAAGAATCCTATATTATTAAAAAGTTCTACAGAATCATATTTTATACATTTAGGTATATTTAGTTTTAATTTAAATTTATCACTATTTTTAATAATTATATACAAAGTAAATAAGAAAAGTGGAATTAATGTTGTTATTACTATAACACTTTGATTTTTAGTAATTAAAGATGTTCCTACTAATAATACAAGATTTAACAAATTAAACATAATTGAATATTTATTCGCAAGTTTATTTTGACCCTCATAATATAGTTTATTTAAAATAAATGCAAATTCTAAACTAATAAATATTTCTATTACTGAATATATTGTAAATGTTTTGTATATGTTTACGTCCATATTCATAAAATTAATATATCCATCTATGTTTATTAATATCAATAAAAATGTTATTAAAGATATAATACTTCCAATAACAAGTCCTGACATAACCGCATCTTTATTTTTATCTTTTTCTTTACTTATATTTGCTCCTGTTGAAAATATTGACCTAAATATATAATAGATAAACTGAAGTGGATATGTAAGTGTAAATATATTTATTAAATTTTTATCTACTATTATTCCAAGTAAAAACCATAATATAATTGGTATAAATGATAATAGTGATAAATCAAAACTAATTCTTAATAACCTTTTCATAAACTAAACCTCTAAAATAATTATTTTTTTCTATTTTATTTAATTATACCATAGTTTTTAAGTTGACAAAAATTAAATGAAGTGCAATAATTGTTATGCGTTAAATAAATTAAATTTTATAGTTAAAATAAAATTAAATTTATTTTTTTAATGGCATATTATATATTATGTTGCTTTAAGGGGGAAACAAACATGAATTATAAAAAAGTATTAGATAACGCACCCGGTACTTATTTTTTAATAAAAGATAAAAATAATAAAGTAGTTTATCCAAAAGATAAAAGAAAACTAGATTATATAAGAAAAATATATATAAATTATTCTAAGGAAAACAAATTTAGTACTTTTGATAATAGAAACTTTAGTATTAAAAAAGGAACAATAGAAGGTTTTCATAAAAATTATACAGTATTATATATAAAAGATATTACTGATTTAGTAAGTTTAAAATCAAAATATGAAATAGATCCATTAACAACTGTTTTAAATAGAAAAGTAATTTTAGATAAAATTGATAAATATATATCTGAAAGTAAATTAAACTTCTCTATTGTCATGGGAGATATTGATGATTTTAAAAAAATTAACGATACTTATGGTCATGTAATTGGAGATATCGTATTAAATAAAATTGGTAGTATTTTAAGATGTGAATTACCCGATTCTTTAGTTGGTAGATATGGCGGTGAAGAATTTATAATTCTTATGCCAAACACAAATAATAGTTTTGAAAAAATTGAAAAAGTAAGAGAATTAATTTCAAATATCGAAGTAAATTTTGAGGATATAACAATTGATAACATTTCTATGAGCTTTGGAATATATAATATTACTGAAGATATAGTTAACGAAGATGTTAAATCTTTAAGAAAAAAATATATTGGTAATGCTGATAAAGCATTATATACCAGTAAAGAAAATAATAAAAATAAAACTACAGTATACTAAAAAAGTGTCATTAATTGACACTTTCTTTTATTTCATTTATATATTCATTTGCAATCTTCGTATCATTAAAAGGTATTTTATTACCTTTTATAGATATAAATTCTTCATGACCTTTACCTAAAATTAGTAATGTATCATTTTCTTTTAACATATCTATTCCTTTTGTAATTGCATCTTTTCTATCTCTAACTATTTCATAATTATCATATTTTAATCCCTTTGTCATATTTAAATATATTTCTTCTTGATTTTCAAAGTGTGGATCATCATGAGTCATTATTACATGTTTAGCATTTTCACATGCAATTCTTGACATTTTTATTCTTTTATCTTTATCTCTATCGCCAGTACAACCAAATACTACATAAACATTCCCCTTTGTTACTTCATGAGCAACTTCAAATACTTTAATCATTGCATCTGGTGTATGTGCATAATCTACTATTATTAAATTACTATTATATTTTAGTGTTTCTGTTCTTCCTTTTGGAAGGTTTAAATCACAAACACTTTTTATTATTAAATCAAAAGGAATATTTTCTAAAGTCATAATAACAATTGAAGACATTAAATTATAAATATTATATTTTCCTATTAAATTAGTTTTAAAACTATAAGTATTATTTAAATAAGTAACATCAAATACTGTATTATGATTTATTACTTCATAAGATGTTATTTTAAAGTCACCACCATTAAAACCATAAGTAAAGTTATTATTATATTTTAATAAATAATATTCTTTATAATTATCATCATAATTAACTATTGCTTTTCCATCACTTTTTAAATTTTTAAATAATTCTTGTTTAGCAAGTGCATAGTTTTCCATTGTTTTATGAAAATCTAAATGATCTTGTGTAAGATTTGTAAATACTGCATAATCAAACTTTAAACTTTCTACTCTTTTATTTGCAAGACCTTGACTACTTACTTCCATAACAACGTATTCACAATTTTTATCATAACACTCAAGTAATAATTCATATAGATCATATATATCTGGAGTTGTATTATTTAAACTTCTTACTTTTTCATTAATATAAAAACCAATAGTTCCAATATAGCCACATTTCTTACCCATTTTATTTAATATTTCATGAAATAAATAAGCAGATGTTGTTTTTCCATTTGTTCCTGTTATACCAATTATTTTAAGCTTATTTATTCTATCGCCATAATTTTCATTTAAGTAATTAATTAAATATTCTCTTGTATCTTTAACAACTATAGTTTCTACGCTATAATTACCCTCTTCACAAATTATTTTACTTGCGCCATTTTCTATTGCTTTATTTATGTAGTTATGTCCATCGTTATCTACACCTCTTAAAGCAATAAAAGTATCCCCTTTTTCTACTTTTCTTGAATCTACTTTTATTTTCATTTCAATACCCTATTTAACCCTATATCTTACAAATTAATAATATAAAATATGACAAATATTGTCAATAATTTATAGTTATTGGTTTACATTATTTTTTTACTCTTTTATAAACTTTTTCACTAGCTCTATAAACTTGTTCATCAGTTATTGATGAAAGTAAATGTTCTGGATTTTTGTTATTTTTATTAGTTACAATTCTTTCAAATAAACTAACTAGATTTTTATCTATTCCAATATACTCTAAATAATTCATATATTCATAAAATTCTTCAATCGCTACTGTATTTAAATTACTACCGTATAAATAATTTAAAATAACCATTATATAACAATATAAATCTGAATTTTCATCAGCAATAACATGTCCTAACACATCCTCATCTTCATTAATATTATATTTTCCTTTTACATTATTTAATAATGCTTTAGGAGTTAATAATCTCGCAGGACATGCTGCATTTGTTCCAATTTTTGCACTATCTAAATCAATAATTGAAAGTTCACAATTTGAAGGAGTAACAATAAAATTAGTAACATTTAAATCATTAATATAAAAATCTTTAAGAGGTGTTGTTTTTCTAATATAACTTAATTGATTCAACATCTCTCCTATTTTCTTTAAATAAAATAATTTATCTTTTGGTTTTATATTCTTATTTTCTAAAAAAGAATATAAATTAATTCCATTTACTTTTGGAATTGTAAAACCTTCAATACTTCCACCTACTGATAATATTGAATCTGGAATCCAAAAATTATTTGGCATATATTCTTTATTACTATCAAGCATTTCCAAAGTATATAACTTATTACCAAAACGTTGACCACTTTTAAAAATTAATTTCTTTAAAACTTTATCTTTACCCTTTTCTCTAAATTCAAACAATTCTGATTCTGTATGCATTATATTATCTGGTAAATCTAATGGTTTTAGCGATTTAAATCTTTTTTGCGACATTGATATAATTCTCATATAAAATCCCCCTGATTAATTTGATAGTATATCATAATTACACCAATACATCAATTCATTTATTTTCATTTTCTATCCATTTCATTATTAAATTTACTATATAATCTATTTCTTCTTCAGAAAGAGCTTTATTCATATCTATTTTGTGCCATTTATAAAGACAAGATCTACAACAAGTTGCGGTTGCATGCTGCGATATAAATACAGGGTGTCCTTTATATGGTGTTTGCTTTCCATCATTATTTATTACTTTAGGAGCAAGTCTTTTTGTAATGAAATCTTTAGCATGCTCTCTTATTTTATCCATACCCTTATCTTTTATATATTCTTTATCTTTTTCTTTTAAATGAAAACTACTTCTAAATTTTGATTTAGATAATGAATATAATATTTTATCAATATTTTCCATAAAATCACCATACCTATAATAACACAAAAAGTCACTTATTCAGTAGTGTAATCACTGTCACAACTAATACTTATATATTCTTTATCATCATAGTTTATTTTTTTAGTATAACATCTATTAGTATAAGAGCCACAATCTAATTTATCATTACTAGCGTTATATTTGCACATATCCCCTGTATCATCATATATTTTATAATTTATATTATACACTTCATAAATATTGTTTTCTTTTTTATAATCAAAATTATATAATTTTCTAAGATTATCCATTAATTTATTAATAGTATTTTCATTAGCAGTTATTTTTAAATCAAAATAACCAAAATCATAACTTCTAATTATATTATTTTTTAAATCTTTTATAACTTGTGATATTAAATTAACAGAACTTTCTTGATGTCCATAAATAGTTAAAACATTCATTTTATATTCAATTCTACTATCTTTATCCATTCTTAAATATTTATCATCATATACTTCAGATATTTTAATTTTACCATCTTCCATATTATTATCTATTTCATATTTATAACTTGAATTTAAATAATAATTATCGCTATTAGTAATAAGCATATTATCTTTATAATTAATTTCTTCACTATGACTCTTTAAATTTAGAATGCCATCCATATTATCAACAATTTTAAAATCTTTAATTCCAAGAGCAAATATACCAATACCAATACCTGATACAATTATACTTGTTAAAAATGTTATTAATAATATTTTATAATTATATTTTTTATCAAATATAAATCCTATTATTAACATTAGTATTATTACATTTATTATAAGTAATGCAAGAGTCGCAATTGTGCTTCCAATAAATATAGCATTTGAAAAACTAAAGTAAAGCGAAATTATAAAGAAAATTGCAAGCATTAATAATGTAAACATAAAGAATAATCCAAAGAAGAATACAAATACTTTAACAAATATAATTATTATTTTAGAAAGCACTGATAAAAAAGCAAATGGTCTAGTATTTTCATCTCTAATAATAATTCTATCCTTTTTATCTTCTTTTATTTTACTTTTTTCTTCTTTCTTTTTATCATTTTTTGTATCTACTTTTTCTTCATTAATAAGTTCATCATAGTAATTTAAATATCTTATTTTAAATACATGAACTAAAACTATAAATGAAATAATTGTCCAAATAAGCATAAGAACACTTTTAATTATTCCATTAAATACTTCTATTCCTTTTTCAAATGGATAAAATCCACTTAAAACGCTTTCAGAAAAACCAACAAATAAATATCCTAAAACTAGCATAATAAGTGCGATTATAATCATTTCAATTACACACTTAAATCCACTTGTAAATTTCATTCTAGAAAACATATTAATTGTTTTAGTAATAAAATCTAAAAATGAATCAACCATTACATTTATATTATTTTTATTTTTTCTTTCTATACTTTCTACATCAGTTATATTATCATTAATAAGATCATCCATAGTACATTCAAATATATTACATATTTGTACTATCTTATCTGTTTCAGGATATGTATTATTACTTTCCCATTTTGATACACTTTGTCTTGATACACCTAATTTCTCTGCAAGTTCTTCTTGAGATAATCCTTTCTTTTTTCTTAAGGCAATTAACTTATCACCAAATTTCATATTTTTTCCTCCTTTTCATTTTTAATTCTATATCATTTTATAGTTGCATTCTAGCAACTTTACTTGGTATTTTTGTAAAGTTTCGGTTGCATTACAATTATTATAACAAAAAAATAAAAAAAAGATTACCTTTTTTAGGTAATCAATTTATAAATTAGATTTCTTCAATTTTCATAAAGTTTGTAGTCTTTTTACCTGTATTAGGGAAACCACCTGCAATAACAATTTTGTCTCCACTATTTAATTCAACAAACTTCTTAGCTTGAGCAACACCATCATTAATTACTTCATCAGTTGAATCGTATTCATTAACAACAACTGGATATACACCATAGCTTAAAGCAAGTGATCTTGCAACTTTTCTAGTTGGTACAGTTGCTAGTATTGGTGCATTTGGTCTTAAGTTACTAATTGCTCTTGCACTATGACCTGACATAGTAGCAGCTACTATAACTTTTGATCCTAATTCATTAGCTGCATTAACAACACTGCTTGCAATAATTTCAGTTTTATTTTCTGCAACATATGCATATTTATTATCATATCTATAATAACTTTCAACATTTTCACAAATACGTTTCATATTTTGAATTGTTTCTACTGGATATTCACCCATAGTAGTTTCATCACTAGTCATGATAGCATCACAACCAGAAAGTATAGCATTAGCAACGTCTGTTACTTCAGCATTAGTTGGTCTAATACTATGTTTCATGCTACTCATCATTTGAGTTGCCATAATAACTCTCTTACCTTTAGCTCTACATTTGCTAATCATCATTTGTTGATATAATGGTAAATTTTCTACACCAGTTTCAATTCCAAGATCTCCTCTTGCAATCATAACAAGGTCAGTAGCATCAATAATTTCATCTAAGTTATCCATTGCATATTGAGTTTCAACTTTAGAAATTATTAACATATCTTCTCTACCATATTCTTTACATAATGCTCTAACATCTTCAATATCTTTAGCACAGTTAACAAATGAAAGTGCTAAATAATCTCCATTATGTTCACATGCATATTTGATATCTTCTCTATCTTCATCACTAACAAATGGTACATCTAATTTTATACCTGGAATACATACTCCACGTCTACTCTTAATTTTTCCACCATTCATTATACGGCATGTTACTTTGTCTTTTGATGCTTCTTCTACAACTAATTTATAGAATCCATCATCAACTAGAATACTCATACCTGGTTTTAAATCTTTTAAAATTCCTTTATAATTAAATGAAATTCTTTCTTGTGTTCCAAGAACATCTTCTTCAACTATATCAATAGTTTCACCTTCAACTAAATCGATATAATCTCCATCAAATGTACAAGTTCTAAGATCTGGTCCTTTTGTATCAAATAAGATAGCAATATTAGTACCAAGTTCTTTATTTGCTCTTTCTACTAATTCTTCATCTATTTTTCTTTCTTCTAAAGTAGCATGTGAGAAATTAATTCTTGCTACATTCATTCCAGCATCTACAAGTCCTTTAAAGTTTTCCCATTTTTGTGTAGAAGGACCAATACTACATATTATTTTTGTCTTTTTCATTCTTTACAACTCTTCCTTTCGCACTAGTATTATACACCAAAAATGCCATTTATGTAAATAGAACTTACATAAAATTATTATTTATCTTTTTTCTTTAATTTATACTTTTTTGGTATATTTTTCATATTTGGTTTTTCTTCTGTTATATCTAATTTTTCTTTTAATTTTTTTAACTCTTCTATTGTAAATACATTAAGTCCTACAGCAAATATAAATAAATCTTTTTTACTTTTAAATAATTTTTCTATAAGTTTTACATCGATAAATACCGCTACTAAAATAATAAGTTTCATTTCTCTACTATTTACTATTTTTGATACTAATTTATTTTTATCTTCCTTACTTAATTTATCTTTAAATTCATATAAAAATTCATATACATAATAAATATTTTCTTGTTTTGACATTTCTCTTGAAACCTTTGAAACATTTTCTTTATCTAATCTATCTTTTAAAATCTTTGATACATTATATATTAATTCTGAATCATTAGTTTTTACTGCTAAATCAATAATTTTTTCTACTTGTTTTTTTGTTAAATTATCATGCATCTTACCTGCAAAGAATACAATATTTTCTTTATTTAATTCATTAAAAATACCATCTATTATTAAATCGATATTTTTTTCTGATAAACTTACATTATTTTGAATAAGAGATTTAACTATTAAGAAATTTAATGTTCTAGTATATGATGATACTATATTATCAATATCATCACCAGATAAATTACTACCCATAAATTTAATAGTATCACATATATAACTTATGTCATTCAGATTACATATTGATTTAATTAATAATGATTTATCATCACTTTCAATATCTTCACATAATAATTTATACATATAATATGAACTTGAACTTTCTGAAATAGTTTTTACAATTTTCTTAGTAGAATCAGTTAAATAACTTTTATATTTAGTCCATAAATCCATTAATAACGAATATTTTTTATCATCACATACTCTTGAAACAATACTATTTATATCAAAAAAATCAAAGAACATATCTATAAAACTTTTTGTATATTCATCATTATTGAAACTATATAAACTATTATATAACATAGATAATTCAAATACACTTTTAGATATATCTAAATCATATTTTAATAAAGCAGAAAATGCATATACAGTTTGTGAATCGTTTGAATCAATTACTGATTGAACAAATCTCTGTCTATCCTCAGTATATAACCAATTTATTTCTGCAAAATATTTTGGATAATCTAAATAATTTTTATAACTTAATAACTTTTCTATAATTTCATTTTTTTCTTCTTTTTCAATATCTTCATTTTTTATACAAAAATCAAGTAATTCATAATATTTTAATTTATTTATATTTGTTTTCAAAATAACCACCCTCTTTAACATTATATCACTAAAAATTAAAAACTAAAGATTTTTCTTTAGTTTTCTACGTATTTATCAGTTAATTTCATATTTATTTTTGTAACTTTTCCGTTTGAATCTAATTCTACAGCATAGTCATTTACATAACCATTACCTTCTAAACTATATTCTACACCTAGAACTTTTGCCAAATTAATTGCATCTTTTCTAGAATATCCTTTAATATTTGGAACACTTATATTATTTGAATTAGTCATAATAAATACTCTACCATTTACTATAGTTCCAGATAATGGATATTGATTAATAACTTTTGTTCCATCGCCTAAAACCTCATATTTAATTCCGGCAACATTAAGTGCATCTTTAACAGAATTAATATTATTATTTAAGAAGTTTGGCATTTTATAAATAGTTTTAGTATTTGAATTTACTTTTGTTATATTATAATATGTCTCAACATCTTGAACTACCGATTTAATCATTTCTGGCATTGTATTAACACTTGCTTTATCAAGATATACATAGAATATTAATTTAGGATTATCTTTAGGATACATTCCTTCAAATGACTTAATATAACTACCTTTTGTATATGAGCTAGATCCTGCATTAACATATTCAGCAGTACCTGTTTTACCAATGATATCATATCCATCTAAATGGTAACTAGTACCTGTTCCTTCACCATTAACAACATTATACATTAAGTCTTTCATCTTATTTACTGTTTCTATACTTGCGACTTTTGTTCCTTTTTTAGTTTTATTTTTATAAACTGTTTTACCAGTATTTGAATCAACTATTTTTTCTACTATTGTTGGACTTAGTAAATATCCATTGTTAGATATAGAAGTAAGTGCTTTTATATGTTGAATTGGAGTTGTTGTTATACCTTGACCAAATCCTGCGGTTGCGACTTCTATATCGTATTTAAATGATATTTTACCTGTAACTTCATTAGGAAGTTCAATACCAGTTTTAGAACCAAATCCTAGTTTTTTAAAGTACGCTAAAAGGTCATCTCTTGTTATATATTTTTGTACTAAATTTGCAATACCTATATTAGATGATTGTAAATAACCATAATCATAAGTTATTTCGCCCCATCCATAGTTATTCCAGTCTTTAATTGTATATTCACCTATTTTCATAGTACCTGACATATATGTATCGTCGCCCTTATATGTACCTTTTTCTAAAGCACACATATAGGTATAAGTTTTCATTGTTGAACCTGGTTCAAATGCAGTGGAAACAAGTGGATCCATATAATTTTGTATATCTTTTATATTAGGATCAAAACTTGGTCTACTAGCAGATGCAAGTATTTTACCTGTTTTAGCATCCGCTACTATTAAACCACCTGATGATGCTTTTGATGATTCAAAATAGTTGTTAAGCGCTCTTTCTACTATCATTTGAACATTACTATCTATTGTAAGATATATATTCATTCCATCTATTTTATCTATTCTAATTTCAGGACTACCACTACTATCTATTAATTTATATCCATTGGCATCAGTTTGATATTCAAGTGATCCATTAGTACCTGTTAATTTATCATTGTAATATTGTTCTATTCCCATTTCTCCTGTCATTTCACCATTTTCATTAGTTGTAACATAACCTAATGTATAGGATGCGAAATCAAGATTAGGATAATATCTTTTACTTGTACTAACAAAGTCAATACCTGGTAATTTTAATTTTTCTATTTGTTCTTTTTGTAATTCAGTAAGTCCTTTACCACCTGGACCTAATTCTACTTGATAAAGTCCTTTTTGATTTAAAAGTTCATATATTCTATCAACACTCATATTAATTATTGGTGATAATTTTTCTGCGGTCATTTTTTTGTCTACTACATGCATTGGGGTTCTAGAATTTTTACTTCTACTTTTATCAAGATATGCGATTATATTATATGAATCTACTGTTTGAGCAAGTACTTCACCATTTGAATCATATATTGAACCTCTTGTTGCATATAATGTTTCTTTTTTTGTATTTCTATTCTTAGCAAATTCAGATAAGTTAATTCCATCTATTGTAGTTGCTAGATTAAGATATATTAATCTTGCTATTATTACAAAAAATAAAAAGAAGAAGGAGATGAATATAACAATTTGTACTTTATTCACTCTTTTCCTTCTTCTCATTTTTACACGTCCTTTACTGATTGTTTATTATTACAATATTACCATTATTATACGCTAAACCTTCATTATTTGCAACTGCTTGTATATTTTCTAGAGATGCAAGTTCATTTATTTTCATTGAAAGACTTTGGTTTGTTTTTTCTTGTTTAGTAACTTCTTTACCTAGCTTTTCAACTTCTACATTTATTGATGATAACGATATTTTAGCAAAGAAACTAACAACCCATAAGCATAATAATAAGCATGTTCCAAAGGCAATATACTTTCTTTGTGCTCTTTGCATTTTCATTATATTTTTCTTTTTATTCTTTTTCATATTATCATCCCTTTTACATTTTTTCTGCTACTCTAAGTATTGAACTTCTTGATCTATTATTATCTTCAAGCTCTTTTTTACTTGGTTTTATTTTTGCAATTAATTTTAATTCAGGTCTATATTCTAAAGGAATATCTTTATCAGGTAATCCCTTAAATATACTATCCATTTCACTTTTTTCTTTAAATATATTTTTACATATCCTATCTTCAAGAGAATGGAATGTAATAACACATATTCTTCCACCAGGATTAAGCATATCAATCGCATCATTTAATGCTTTTGTAAATACATCTAATTCCTTATTTACTTCAATTCTTATTGCTTGAAATACTTTTCTTGCTGGATGATGTGTTCTTCTATATTTTTCTGGAACACTTTCTCTTATTATTTCAGTAAGCTCTAATGTAGTTTCTATTTTCTTATTTTCTCTTTCTCTTACTATTGCGTTTGCGATTGATCTAGAATATTTTTCTTCACCATATTTAAAGAATATTATTTCTAATTCTTCTTTTGAATAATCATTAACTACATCATATGCACTAAAACTTTGATCTGTATCCATTCTCATATCAAGTTTAGCATCTTTATGAAAACTAAATCCTCTTTCAGCTTCATCTAGTTGTACACTTGATACTCCTAAATCAAATAAAATGCCATCTACTTTTTCTATACCTCTTTTATTTAATTCAGATTTTATAAATGCGAAATTACTTTTTATAATCTCGTAATTACCACTTATTTGATCAAGAATCTTTTTACTATAATTGATAGCTTCCCCATCTTGATCAAAGGCGAATAGTTTTCCCTTTTTTATTCTTTTTAATATCTCTTTACTGTGACCTGCAAAACCTAAAGTACAATCAACATATATTCCATCTTCTTTAATATTTAAATTTTCTATTGATTCATTTAATAATACACTAACATGCACTGAACAAATTCTCCGCTATATCACTAAAATTTTCAATATTATTATTAAAGAAGTTATTAAATTTGTCTTCTGACCATATTTCAAGTCTATCGTTAACACCTAATATTACACATTCTTTTGTTATTCCTGCATAACTAGAAAGTGTATTTACTATATTGACTCTACCATTTTTATCAAGTTCACATTCTGTCGCACCAGATAAGAACATTCTCATAAATGTACGGGCATCTTTACTTGTGAAAGGAAGTTCCTTTAATTTTTCAATAATTTTATTCCATTCTTCCATAGAATAAACGAATAAACATTCTTCTATTCCTCTAGTTATTACGAACTTTTCGCCCAGTTCATATCTAAACTTAGATGGAATTATTAATCTTCCTTTTTCATCAATATTATGATGATACTCACCCATAAACATAGGCATCCCCCACATCTAACCACTTTGTCCCACTGGTTACCATTATTATACTATTTAGATAAATATTTGTCTACACATACTACAAAAAACTACAAAAAAAAGAATAGTTTACACTATTCTTTACATAAAATTATTATTTATTATTTCTGATTTTTTCTATTAAATCTTTATCAAAAGTTTTATTTTTTATCATTTCTATTTCATATTTATAAGGTGGATATACTTTTTCTTTTGAGTCATCACTTTTTGTTACATAAGGTGTTTCTAGTATTTTAGGAATATTTTCAAATCTTTCATCATATATAACATTTATTAAATTATCAAAACCAATTGTTCCAAACCCAATATTTGCATGTCTATCTTTATGTGAACTAATAGTATTTAAGCTATCATTTACGTGTATGCATCCTATTTTTGAAATACCTATTTTCTTATCAAAATCTTCTATATATTCATTAAATTTACTTATATCAATACCTGAATCATTTAAGTGACATGTATCTAAACATACACCCAAATTTTTACTATTAACATTATCTATAATATATTTAATTTCATCAGTTGTTTTGCCAAGCTCACTACCTTTTCCAGCCATTGTCTCAATTAATATTGTTACACCTTTATCTTCACTTAATATATTTTTTAAAGCAAATACAATATTATCAAGCCCTTTTTCTTCTCCAAGTCCAACATGACTACCTGGATGAAGTACTATATTTTTTATATCTAAAGTAGCACATCTATCTATTTCTTGTTTTAAGAAATTTATTGAAAAATCATAAGACTTAGTGTCATTAGCAAGATTTATTATATATGGAGCATGCACTATTACTTTAGTTTTATCTATATTATTTTCTTCCATTAACTTATCTGCTTCTTTAATTTTTTCTAAATTAAGTTCACTTCTATTTGTATTTTGTGGAGCACCTGTATAAAACATAAATGTATTTGCATTATAACTGATTGCTTCTTTTACGCTTTTAACTAATTGTTCATCTTTGTTAAAGGATACATGTGATCCTATTATTAATTTCATTTTTATCACCATAATAATTATAACATAAAAAAAATACTTTTTTCAAAGTATTTTTATCCAGCATATGTTGTAGAACAATTACCATTTGTACAAGTTATAGTTGCTGCTGGTTGGTTAGCAAATTGACCTTTACCAGTTACTTTAACAGAACCTGCACCTGCACATGTAACTTCAGTATCATCACTTGATATATCAGCAACTGATTTTAATGAATCAACTATTGATGTATCACTTGCGGCAGTACAAACTGTTGAAATACTAAAATTAGATGAAGTTAAACCTGTAGTTGTTGTAGCTTCTCCTAGTTCAATTCCTTCTTCAATTAATTTAACATTGCTCTTCCAAGCTGAATCTCTTGAGCTTTGAATAACATTTAATATTTGTGGTACTGCAATTACCATAATTATAGCAAGTATAACGATTACTGCTAATAGTTCAATTAATGTAAAACCTTTTTTATTATTTTTCATAGTGTCTTACTTCTCCCTTCCTATATTACAATTTAATATTATCATTTTATTATTTTATAGTCAATAGTTTTATAAATAGTTTACACAATTATTATTTACTTTTTTTCTGTATATATACTAACTTTTCTATAACCATACACTCTTTGTCTTTCTACAGTAAAATACTCTGTAGATATATCTTCATTTTGATATTCACAAATTACTATTCCACCTTTTCTTAATAATTTTTTTCTATATATTAATTTTAATATTTGCGTAATAACATGGTTATCATATGGTGGATCTAGAAATATAATATTAAACTTTATTCTATTTACTCTATAATATTCAATAGCATCTTCATAATCTTTTTTTATTACATCTGCCTTATCCATTACACCAAACTTTTCTAAATTGCTTTTTATAATTTTTACTGCAACTGGATTTTTATCATTAAAATAAACTTTTTTTGCACCATTACTTATTGCTTCTATTCCAAGATTTCCAGTTCCCGCAAATAAATCAAGACACACACTATCTTTTATATAATCTTGTATAATCGCAAACATAGATTCTTTTACCCTATCCATTGTAGGTCTTGTTCCATCTATTGTATAACCTTTTATTTCTCTTCCCCTTAAAAAACCACTTATAACTTTCATATATATCACCACTTACTTCTTATATATATTATACTCAAAAAAAGCTAGATTAACAAGAATTAATCTAGCACACTTAATATTATATTATTTATATTTATAGATAAAAGTCTCAAATTGTTTTGAATTTTTAAATATTCCTTTAATTCATCGATATTAAATAACTTTTTTCTTAAAGACATTATTTCATCATCTAATGTATTATTTTCTATATATAGTTTCTTATTTTTTTCAAATTCACTCATAAGATTTAAATATTCCTTATTAGAGTTTAATTTATCCTTTAACTCTTTCATTCTTACTATATCTTCTATTTTATCTAATTTTTCTATTATTCTATTTGTTTCTTCTATCATACTTTTCCTCTACTTTAATACATTCATAAATGTTCTTAATAAATCTAATTTTTCTGAAATATCATTTATTTTATCAGAAGCCGTTAATTTATACTTTTCTTTCATTTCTCTTTCCATTTCACTTAAAAGACCTGGATTTCTATTTAAATATTTGTACCAATAAGAATTTTCTCTAATATACTTTTGAAGAAGATAATTATTTTTTATTTTAAATTGTACATCTAATTTCATTAGTCCTCAAACTTCTTGTAAAGTGGTCTTGGTGTATAACTTTCAGTTGTATTAACTTCATCTTTTGTTATTAAAGATTGAACAATTCCAAGTGCTTTACTTATATTTGTAATATTTTTTTGAACACTATTTAAATCTACCTTTTTTACCATATCGATAACATCTGTAAGTGACACACTATCTTTTTTTTCATTTGTATTTTCTTTTATCTCTTCATTACTACTAAAATACTTATTCCATACATCATTTTCTTTTCCATATAATGAATATGTTTCATAAAATTTTTGCCAAGTCATTTCACCATTTTTAACATATCTTATAAGCTCTGGATGAGATTTAACAAATAATTTAAATTCTTCTTTATTAGACATATAACCACCCCTACCTATTTTAATATATGCCTAATATTTAAAATTATTTATTTTTTTATTAGAGGTTACCAGCTGCTTCCGCCACCGCCTCCTCCTCCGCCTCCGGAGAATCCGCCTCCACCAGAAAAGCTTCCACCACCTGATGATCCACTTGATTCATATGGTCTTGAACTCATTGTTGTACTTACTGATGATAATGTACTTGTAAGCGAATTATTAAATCTATTTACATCAAATGCTCCTGTTGCTGGTGAATACATAGTTCCTACGTACCAAGTTGGTGGCGCAATAGCAATTGACTCAAACTTTTTACTCCATATGTCAGATACACCAAGTACATATGCATATGGAAGTATATCAAAGAAATAATTTGGATTATCATTAACAAGCATTTCAAGTTTATCTTTTTCAACACACATAAGATAATCTTTAAATCCATTTATTCTATTATAATATTTTGTTGCTTCTTCTGTTCTTTTTTTATTTGTAATAACAAATATAATACCAATGATTACAGAAGCAACTATTAATATTTTTGATATTATGTTAAGAATTGCATAATCAGTTGTTAATCTATATGTTACAAATTGATTTAAGAATGATGATAACAACCAAGGAATAAATATTAATCCAAAATATACAAAGTATAAAACATAATGTGATGTACTATAAATTTTATGTGTACGACTAAGTTTAACTAAAGCACTTGATAGTGTTGTGTAAAATGTATCAACTAAATCGTTTTTCTTAACTAACCCTTCACTATTTGCATCTTTAAATAAACCTTTAAATGTTGTTTTAGCATATTCTGGTTCTGAATCATCAATATCTTTTAGCTTTTGAAATGAGAAGTTTCTTTTTCCATTCTCAATTATTTGTAAATAACCTTTATTAGCAAAATAAGTTATCAAAGATACAATATGTTTATTATCAGTACTTCCTTTATATAAATATCCTATTTCTGATGGAGTTAAGTTATCAGGTACGGAATATTCTGGTACTAATAAATCTTTTTTTCTTAAACTTAATTTTGTATATAAAATTATACTTAATACTATTAAGAATACTGACACTGTAATTGATATTACTAGTATTAATAACGTTGGATCAAAAACTACTCTTTCACCTTTAAAGTATCCTTCTGGAAGTTCAATTCTAGCAGTTAATCCTTCATATGATGATAATGCATAAGTATTATTGCTATATGGCATAACATAACCATTTATTGTAGTTCCATTTATAGTATATTTAACATCTTCATAATATGTAGAACCATATTTACCAACTGTAAAATTAACTTTAGTTGTATCAAACTCTTTTGGCATTTCTATTTTAAATCTTACATTTTTTATTTCGGTATCCCAATTTGTTCCTATTATGTTAAAGTAAAAATCATCATAATCATCTACATTATCATCACCAACATCATAGTCATAAGTAATCACATATTGTTTATTACCTGTTAATGTAGTATTTGCATCTCCTATTTTTACTTTTAATTCCCCATTTTCTTTTGAAGTAGTATAGTTTGCATTAACATTTAAATTTTTTATTAACGCTCTTGTTTCGACTGTTTTACCAGTTCTATAATAAGTATTTTTATATGGAATCACCCTAATTATTCCATGTTTTTCGTATTCGAAATTTACATCGATTACCTCTTTTATATTTAATACATTATTTTCATTTACTTTTATATCAACTTCATAATTTTCTATTGTATATCCATTAGATGCGCTTGCACTTAACGGAAAAACTAAAAATAGAAAAAAAGATACAAAAAGTAATTTAATGTAATTCTTTTTCATATCTTCCTCCCATAAATTAAAATTCAACTTTTACATTTTGTCTTTGTTCTTCACTTGCGCTAAACATATTCATTTTATTATGATGAAATAATTTAGCTACTATGCAATCAGGAATTGCTGCGATAGCATAATTATAATCTCTAGCAGCAGCGTTGTAATATTTTCTTGCTCCTGCAAGTTCATTTTCAACACTTTTTAAATCTTCTTGTAAACTTAAGAAGTTTGTATTTGCTTTTAATTCTGGGTAACTTTCAGTTAAAGCAAATAATCTACTTATCGCCTCAGTAACTTCATTATCAGCATTAATTTTATCATCAACACTTCCAGCACTTACTGCTTTATTTCTAGCATTAATAACTCCTTCTAAAGTTTCTTTTTCATGTTTAGCATATCCTTTTACAGTATTAACTATATTTGGTATAAGATCATATCTTTTTACTAAATGTACATCAATATCTGCAAAGGCATTTTCTGCTTTCATTCTTTTTCTAACTAGTTTATTTTGTGTAGCAAATATCCATAATACGATAAGTACTACAATGGCAATAACTATTATCCAAACCATTTTATCATCTCCTTATCTTAATTATATCAAAACATATATATAAATGTAAATAATATATTATTTTTTGATTGCTACATTTACATCTATCTTACTAGTATAGTTATTAAATTTAACTTTGTATGTTCCATCTGTAGTATATTCAAAATAATAATATTTTGTATATGACTCACCAGATTTTAAGTCATCTGCATAATCAATTGTATCATCAAAATATGTGCTTTGTTTTGTTAATTTCTTATCACTTGGATCATAAATATTTGAATAAAACATATTTAAATGATTTTCATCATTACTTAGATTTTTTACAGTTATAGGAAGTTTAACAAGTGTCATACCATTTTTTGTTGAATCACTACTATTTAAAGTTGTAAATGTATAATCTGTTCCTATAGATATTTGCATATTTGAAAATTCAAATACTTCACCTGCGTTAACAGTTTTATTTTCTTCTTTAATATCTGTATCATAATCATCATTGTCATCATCAGAATCATAATCATAATCATAATTATCTTTATAATTATCGATATCTGTTCCGGTATAATCAGTAGAGTCTTTTGCTGAACTAAGACCTACTATAAATGCAATTACAATAATTAATATAATTAATAATACATACGCTATAACTGAAACAAGTGCCCCTATTCCTGCTGACTTAGATGCTTTTGGTCTATCCTTTTTCCAACATATAAATAATATTAAACCTACAATTGGAATAAAGAACCCTAAAACACCCCATCCAAAAGTATTTTTTTCTTCTTCAGTATTAATTACCGTAGTATTATTTACATTAGTATTAGATAATTCTTTATTTAATTTGTTACCACAATTAGTACAAAATTCTGAAGTCATTTCATTTTTGCTTCCGCATTTTTCACAATACATATTCATTTTCCTCCTTCTAAATATATTAAATCATAAATGATAAATAAAATATAGTAATTTTTATTAACTTTACATATTTTTAATTAAAAATATTTTTAGGTTTTATCTTAGAACTATCTTTTGGATCTATGATATAAATTCCTATTAGTTCTTTATTATAAGTAAATGCTAATTTTTCATAGTTATATCTATTTTCTAATTTTGAACCATTTTTAATTCTATTATATAAATATTCATTTACTTCTAATATAGGAAAGTCAATAACATCTACCATATTTATAAGTTTAGTGTTTTCATTTATATCATCTAAATCAATCGCATCTTCTATATAAAATTTTCCTTGTTTTGTACGAATAAGGTCTGACATACATCCTATAACACCTAATTTTTTACATATATCATTTATTAAACTTCTAATATATGTTCCTTTTGATACATTGCATTTAAATGTAAATTTATTTTGATCAACACTTAATAATTCTATGTTATTTATGACTACTTTTTTAATAGGAAGTTCAACGCTTTTTCCTTCTCTAGCATATTCATATAATTTTTTTCCATTTACTTTAACTGCACTATATATTGGTACTTCCATATTATATTCACCAACAAATGAATTTAAAACTTCTTCTATAAATTCTTTATTAATGTTTGTAATATCTTCTTTTTCTAAAACATTACCTGTAATATCTAATGTATCAGTTTTTATTCCAAGTGTTACCTCTGCGATATATTCTTTATTTAAACTAGTTATATCATCAACAAGTTTTAGTGCTTTATTAACCGCAATTACTAAAACTCCTTTAGCCATTGGATCAAGTGTACCAGTATGACCTACTTTTTTTGTATGTAATTTTTTGCATACTATATTAACAACATCTCTACTAGTCATATTTTCTTTTTTATTTATTATTATAAATCCATCCATTTTTTTCAACTCCATATAAATAGTACCATATTTTAAAAAAAAATATCTTATTTTTTAGATATTTTCTCTTAAATTATTAATTTCTTCTAATGTTAAACCAGTTACATCTGATATATCTTCTATAGACATATTTTTCTTAAGCATATTTTTAGCAATATTTGATATACTATCAGATTTACCAGAATCATACCCAGAATTATACCCAGAGCTATAACCATTTTCTTTGGCATCTTCTATAGCATCCTCCAATATGCACTTATTTTCATAAGCTTTCTTTTCTTCTTCATCATATAACAAAGCATAATATTTATCTTTTGATAAATCAT
>ERZ827452.537-NODE-537-length-50455-cov-7.469841_pt1 | contig 50455 bp, 65 predicted proteins | sample MGYA00519866_ERZ827452 | MGnify/ENA primary metagenome ERZ827452 (study PRJEB31778, sample SAMEA3449307) | human gut metagenome | biome: human gut; feature: human-associated habitat; material: faeces | place: United Kingdom | collected 2010/2012 ... | reverse complement strand
TATTATTGTTCATATTATTTCCGTTTTATTTATATTGCTAATATAATAATTTTATCGGCAATATTTATTTATCGCGGTATTTATAATTTCGTCTAATTCCTGTTCTGTTACTGTTATTTCAAAATTGTCAAAAATATCTTCCGGGGTTAATTCAACAATTTCACTAATTTCCCAGCCAGAGTTAATAACTAAATCTTCGATAATATTTACTAACTTTTTCATATCCTCTTGTTTATTATTGTTCATATTATTTCCGTTTTATTTATATTGCTAATATAATAATTTTATTTTAACCGGAAAAATTTATTTGGTTAATAAATATTGGATATTCGTTAATAACCATTAAATAAATTATTATATATATCCGGTTTATTTTCGATATGCTAATATAATAATAATTTTATCGGCTATAAAATTTATATATTAAAAAAGTGTTAAGAAACCTGGATATGGATATTAAAAAATGTCGGTTATATAACCTGTAAAATAAATAACATATAAAAATTTTATGGATTAAACCGTATTAAATTTCCTGGCTGTTTCGTTAATAAGTTGAAATAATAATTTTATACCTATCAGTTAATAAAATAATTGGAACCTGAAAATATATTTGGTTAGAAAATGTTAAATTTTCATTAAACTTTGTTGGAGGAAAGGCTATGAGCCTGAAAATGGCTTGGAACCTGGAAATTATTTTAGTTAAGAGTTGTTAACAGGCTAATAGCCTTAATGCTTCTTAACGAATTAAACCATAATTAACGAATTAGGCTGTCAGGCTTAATGCTTTTTAACCAAATAAATTTTTATATTTCGAGAATTTAGGCCCTGCCGCAGAGCCTGGGTGTTCCTTATATATAGTATATAGAGCCATGTCCATAGGCAGAAAAATTTTTTGGCTTCAAATCATTCTCGCAAACTGGCTAACAAATCATAATATAAGTATGAGCAAGGCCCAGAGGCTCATAAATTTTCGTTCTCGCATACATTCTCGCAAATATCAATTTAGACCCTTAGACTTAATAGGGAATTGGCAAAATGGCATTCTCGCAAGAGAAACAACAAGAAACAAAATAAACAATCGATTGTTTCTCAATAAGTGATTGATTTTCAATGAATTAAGCACTAAATAAACAAATAAACAATAAGAACTATAAATCTCTTGAATGAGTTGTTAGCTAGAATTAATAGAATTAATAGGTATAAATCTAATAAGTCTAACTAGGAACTCAATTGAAAAGGAAGGAAGTCATAGTTTACGTTGTTTATTGTTTACGCGAGAATGCAATTATTTCTGCGAGAACAGAAAAAATTTACATATTTATACTTTAATATAAAAAATAGTTGCGAGAATTTTTATATTACAATATAGTTTTATACATTTGCAGTATAAAGCTAATTAATATAAAAAATAATTATAAATATGGTAAGCATAGAAGGTATACAAGTGGATTTAGTTGGAAACATAAATTCACTTTTAACAGAGTGGGCTATATTTACTGTAGAATTCGAGTATGATAGCAAAATTATAATTTGTCATACGCTAGATTGGACAGTACGAAAAGGTATAATATCACTTGCAAAGAGGATTCTAAGCTCAAAAGTAGAAAGCATTGACCTTAGACAATCATTTCTAAACAGTAAATATATAACTGTAGAAATAAAAGGTGTATTTAAAAACAGTAAGGCCGAATTACTAAAAAATAAATATGAATTAATAAAAAGTAATATGACTTATTATCCTTATGGATATAATTCTTTACTTTTAGTAAATAATGATGAAAAGCCTTACGCTTTTACTTTACACAATGAGTTAATAGAAAACATAAGTAAAAGTGCAGCGCTACATATAGAATCTTTAAAAAAAGGCACAAGAGGAAGAAAACCTAAAAGCGTATATAAATATGATATAAATTCCGGTCTACTTATAGATGAATATAACTCTATAAATGAGGCATCATATCATTCAGGAATACAAGCAAGCAATATATGCATGTGTTGTAATAAACATATAAAAACAGCTGGTGGATATATATGGTCCTATGAAAGATATGATGTAATAGATATACCAAAAAGTAATCGTATAAAAGCAAAACAACTTTCAGAAACAGAGATAAAACAAAGAGCAGAAAATTTACTAATTAAACAACAAGAATTTATAAACAAAGACTAACATGAAAACAGATAAAATAGCAAAAGACTTATCAGATATACTGCCAAACAGGCCAATAGTTCCTGGAATGTCTAATCCAGACACATCCAAACTTGTAGAACAAGAAGCCACGCGCATCAAATCAAAACAAGATGCAAAAGAATTGGCTCGTATTAAATATCTTGAAAAGCAGAAGCTTAAAAATCTTCAAGCTAAACAAGAAAAACGCCAATCATTAGCAGAAGAACTCGGCGTGGAAGAAATACCAGATGGCCAAACTGAGTTTCAAGCCAAACGTATCGTGGAGCAGCAAAAACGAGTTGAGGCTATTGAGGCACTTGAGGCTCAGACTGTAGAGCCGCTTAAAGCAACTGAGTTAGCAGAACGCCATGACTCGGGCAAAGGCTCATATTCATCAGCTATACGCTCAGCACTTCAGTTACAAGGAGCATCAAGGCCTGAAATAACAAAGCTTCTTACTAGCCTTAATATCAATTTAAGTGTTCAGCTTACAAAGCAGGACACGGCTAATTTATTGGCTTGTTTGTTAACGTGCAATGAAGCGCAGTTGGCAGCTCTATATAGTAATAAAAAGATACCAATTGTTATCAAAACAGTTATAAAGCGCTTGCAAGAAGATGCAAAACTTGGCAATATAGAAACAGTTGAGAAGCTTTGGGACCGCGTGTTTGGAAAAGGTCAAATGCAGCTTAATCTACCTGAGCAGCAACAACTCCAAACAGGCATTATTCCTAATGTGCCTGTAAGTCGTGAAGCGTATCTGATTATACGTGAAAACTTAATAAAGTAAAATAAAGATGGATAAACGAATAGAAAGAATGATTGAAAGAGAAAAAGCTCTTTCACATGAATACCTTACTAAAGTTCTTGAGTATGAACCAGAATCAGGAACATTTATATGGAAAATAAGAGCATCTAGAGCTGTAAAGCCTGGAGATATAGCAGGTTCCTTAAATAAAAATGGATATTTGCTTATAAAAGTAGGAAAATATATCTATAGAGCTCATAGGCTTGCATGGTTTTATTTTTATGGGCAATGGCCACCAATTGAAGCATACCAAATAGACCATATAGATGGCAATAAGCTTAATAATGCTATAAAAAACTTAAGAGCTGTATCAAATGCTAAAAATACAAGAAACCATAAGTTATATAGCCATAATACATCAGGAGTTAGTGGTGTCAGCTTTGCTGAGGCTAATAATAAATGGAAAGCTACTATAAAATATAATAGCAAAAATATACATCTAGGCTATTATGCAAAGTTTGAAGATGCTGTAAAAGCAAGAGAAATAGCAGAAAAAGAATTAGGATATACTACGAAAAAAGAAATATAAGCATGAAGTCACTTAAAGAAATGCAAGAAACAGCATTAGATACTACAAAGCCAGGAACTGTAAATCCTGTGGAAATGTTGCGTCTTGAGGCTTTGACATCGTTTGAAAAGTATACTAAACTAATGTTCAAAGCCCAATATCATAGAAGTTTTATAGTTGCAGAACACCATAAGAAAATGTTTGAAGTATTACAGGACGTTGTAGATGGTAAGTGTAAGCGACTTATTATCAATATAGCTCCACGTTATGGTAAAACTGAACTTGTTATCAAATCATTTATCTCATGGGCCTTCGCCTTAAATCCGCGATGCAGATTTCTGCATCTATCTTATTCAGATATACTTGTGAATGATAATTCTGAAACAATTAGAAATATCATGCAAGAAGAGCTTTATAAAACTCTTTTTCCTAACTCGGCTCTTGCATCTGAAAAAGGGTCAGCTAAGAGATGGAAAACTAAAGCTGGAGGAGAACTTTATGCAGTGTCGACTCAAGGCCAAGTAACTGGATTCGGTGCAGGAGCAGTAGACGAAGTACCAGATATTGATAAAATGGACGGAGGCAATGATATATTCACATTCGATGACCACACGAATGAGATGCTTGATATGATAGGAGCTACGACAAACATTTTCCAAGGTGCGATTGTAATCGATGACCCAATTAAGCCAGAAGATGCTGAGTCAGATATTGTCCGTGAGCGTATTAACATGCGATTTGAGAACACAATTCGTAACCGTACTAACTCGCGTAACACTCCGATTATTATAATAATGCAAAGGCTGCATGAGCATGACCTTTGTGGCTATTTGCAAGAGATAGAGCCAGACGAATGGACTGTTTTATCACTTCCAGTTATACAGACAGACCCTATTACAGGAGAGGAACACGCCTTATGGCCAATGAAGCATACACTCGAAGAGCTTTATAAGATGCGTGAGATAAATCCGCTTGTATTCGATACACAGTACATGCAGGACCCAACACCAAAAGAGGGCCTTATGTATGAAGGATTTAGAACTTATAAGATAGAAGAGCTTCCAACAGGCACAAAAGCACTTCAAAAGTGGAATTATACTGATACAGCTGACACTGGAGCTGATGCTTTATGCTCAATTTGCTTTATAAATACACCCGAATACTGCTATATAACTGATATTTTGTTTACAGATGCACCTATGGAGGTCACAGAGCCAAAACAGGCCGAAATGTTGACCAAAAATGGCACGGTTGAGGCCTTAATCGAGTCAAATAACGGAGGCCGCGGCTATTCGCGCAATGTAAAACGCATATTAAGAGTCGATTTGCGTAATTTTAGATGTGCTATTAAAACATTTACACAGACGGAGAACAAAAAGGCACGTATTTATACAGCCTCTGCTAATGTTCAGAGTGATATTTTGTTTCCGGAAGGCTGGGAGAGGAAATGGCCTAAGTTTTATAAGGCTCTTATGTCATATCGTAAAGATAATAAGAAGAGAAACCAGCACGACGATGCTCCAGATTGCTTAACAGGAGTATATGAAATGCATGCAAGAAAAAGTGGACGTAAAAAAATTAAAGCACGATAAAATGGTTAAAAAACTTCTTTATAATGTAGGCATAAATGACTATATCGGTAAAGTAAATATCAATGGTAAAATAGAAAAGTTTTATAAAGTTTGGCAAAGCATGCTTTCAAGGTGTTACGACCCTAAGTATCACAATCGTAATCCAGCTTATATAGGATGTAAAGTGTGTAAAGAATGGTATAGTCTTACAGCATTTAAGAAATGGTTTGATAAAAACTATATAGAAGACTATGAGCTTGATAAAGATATTTTAATCGAAGGTAATAAGTTATATTCACCTGATACGTGCTGTTTTGTACCAAAAGAAATCAATAGATTATTTGAAAATAAACCTAAAAGATATGATTATAATGAATGCTTGCCAACAGGAGTACAATTTGATACATATAGAAATAAGTATGTTGCTAATGTATGTATAGCAGGGAAGAAAAAGCACATAGGAAGATTTGATACGCTGGATGAGGCTTATGTAAAGTATACTCTTGAAAAGAATAAATTGATATTCGAGTTAGTAGAAAGATATTATAAAAATGGCAAAATATCAAAGGAAATATACAACGCAATTAAACGTAGATTAGTTATGTTTTAATTCTCGCATTATTCTCGCAATCTATATTCTCTTAAAAGTTTAGTCCTTATTATTTCTAAATCTTAGAGAAAATTGATTGCGAGAATATGAAATAAAAATACCTCTATAAAAAATGTTAAAAGCGATACAACTTATAAAGAAATTTAGTATATTCACACTGTGGAGAAGTCAATTCGAAGCAAAAATACAGGTAATTCGATGCAAGTTAAGGGTAGCTGCTCGGTAGTATTAATATTAAAAACATAAATAATATGGGATTAAACTGTGGATGCCCTGCCGGTGCTCATATCGCCGACCTTGAGATTGCTGAATGCAAGGAGAGTATGGGGCAAGTTCAAAAAGTTGCATTCCAGCGCATCTATAAGACAGCTGGAGCGAAGAACTCTGTCACTGACCCGACTAAGAAAGCATCGTTTTCTACCTTGTTTTCTGCGGCTGATGGTACTAAGATGACAGTGTCGCCTTATATTCAAGGGCCTACTACTGAGCCTGGCGCAGCTCGTACATTCGGCGGTGGTAACCAGACACTTGGAGGTATTGAGATTACAATTGGCCGTGAGCCGACAACGTTCTCTGCCACTATCTATCAGGAAAGTCAGAAGACAATTGCACATCTGAAACAGTACATGTGTGAAGAGATTGGTGTTTGGCTGATTGATGAAAATGGTAATATCGGCTGTTTGGTAGATGACCAGGATAAGCCTACAGCATACTTCCCAATTCCTATTGGTAAGTTCTTTGTCGGTGACAAGAAGCTTGGTGGTTTTGAAGAGCCGGACAGTAATATCATTGAATGGTCATTCTATCCTAACTGGAGTGATAACTTCTATATCGTTAAGCGCGAAACATTGGACTTCAATCCTCTTACAGATTGGGTTAATGCTGCTTCTGTTGGGGCTTAAAACTTTCAGTTATGAGAAAGAAAAAAGAACAAACAGTAACATTGGTTGTGCCTAAGTACAATATGAGGCAGGAGTTTGGCATTCAGCATGCCGAACGCCTGCTTGATATGGGCCCAGCCTTAAACGGCGGATGGGAGTTACCGAAAGATAGCAATTATTATTACGACGAAGAAAATGGGCTTAGAGTTAAATCAGATAAAGCAAATTCTGCAAAAACCGTCTAAAAGACAGGTTATTCAGAAGGCTGTAAATATGCAGCGCCGTCTTAGGTTCCATACTGAGACGAATATTGCTGTATCTGATATTAACCAACCTACTACCATATTCTTAGATTGGGTAAAGCATCTGCTTCCAAAAGATAAGTTCAACATATTCTTGCAGCTGTTCAAATTCCCGTTGCCAACTCCTGCTGTAGTTGAGGACGTCTATAGAGAACTCGAAAGGGTTTTCTATAGTCGTAACTCATCAAGCTCATACCAGTTTACAGACTCAGAGCTTACAGAGGATTGGTCTCAGTATAAAAAGAATAACCTCAATGAGCCAGAGGTGTGGAAGACAACTGGATGGAAGAGAATGCAGGTATCGCCAAATAGTATTTTAGTAATTGACCTTCCTCAAGTACAAACTACATCACGTCCTGAGCCGTATTTTTATTGGCTTGAAATTGATGCTGTAGTTGATTACCAGCTTTCTAAGCAAGATGAAAATTTGTTTGAATGGCTTGTTTTTAACCAGCCAGAGCATAGAATAGCAGTATTTGATGATACTTCTATAAGAGTTTATCAACTCAACGAAAAGAATGAAATTCAGTCATTAGTTTCTGAAGCTCAACACGATTTAGGATATTGTCCTGCAAGATTTTTTTGGTCAACGCAGTTAAACGAGAAAAACAAAGACCTTAAAAAGAACCCAATTACAAAAGAGCTTTCTAACTTGGATTGGTATTTGTTCTTCTCTATTTCGAAGCAGCATTTAGACTTGTATGCACCTTATCCTATATATAGTGCGTATGAAGCTGATTGTAATTTTGAGAATAATGAGACTGGTGATTACTGCGATGGAGGTTTTCTACGCAATGCAAAAGGCGAGTATAAAATTCTCAATGATGGAACAGTTGAAAAGTGTCCTTGCTGTAGCGAAAAGCGTATAGCTGGTCCTGGTTCATTCTTAGAAGTTCCTATACCAAATCAATCTGAAGGTGTCGCAGATATGCGTAATCCTGTTCAGATAACTACTATCGATAAAGACTCACTTGATTATAATGTCAATGAGTGCGCAAGGCTTAAAAATGAGATTGTAATTTCTGTTGTTGGTTCAGGTGGTACTGTAAGTGAAAAAGAAGCTATCAATGAAACTCAGGTAACTGCTAACTTTGAAAGCAAAACCTCAGTTCTCAATGCCTTAAAGACCAACTTTGAATTGGCACAGAAATTTGTCGAAGATACTGTTTGCAAACTCAGGTATGGAGGTGCTTTCATATCATCTTCTGTAAACTGGGGTACAGAGTTTTACGTTTTCACAGTAACAGAGCTATATTCTAAGTACAAACAAGCGAAGGAGAATGGTGCGTCTAACTCAGAACTAGATGCTATATCGCAACAAATTCTTGAGGTTGAGTATCGCAACAATCCTTTGGTACTTCAGAGAATGCTGATTTTGAAACAGTTAGAGCCTTATCCACACAAAACGTTGGATGAGGTGTTAAAATTGTATGAAAAAGAGTTATTAAATGAAAATTTGGTAAAGCTTAAAATAAATTTTAGTACTTTAGTCGACAAATTTGAACGTGAAAACATTAACATAATTGAGTTTGCTTCAAATAGGCCGTTAAGAGAAAAAATTGATATAATAACAAATAAACTTTTAGAGTATGTTACAGAAAATGACACTACAGGAACTGCAGAATAGCACTGTTGACGCACTTAAGCAGGCTCATATTGCAGCTAAAGCCCATCAAGCTAGCCTCCAGAAGCTTAAATCAAGCAAAGATAAGGGGTGGACAGAAGCAATGCAAGAAGACCTTGATGCTACAGCCCTTTATATTGTAGATATTGAGGATGTTCTAGAAGAAAAAACTTCATCTGCCACCAGTGGTGAATATGAGCCAAAAGCTGGTACTGAAAAGCTTGTACATCTGTCGATTGTAAAAGGTCGCCGCTTTAATCCTATGACAGGAAAAGAAGAAAGCAAGCCATATATTCAGTTATTTACATTTGCTGAGTGGCAACTTTTCAAAAAGAATTTCAAAGGCCTCGGTTATTCTATAATGAAAGTGTTGCATGACCCATACGGAGAGGCAAAAGATTTTGTTGCAAAAGAAAATTAAAAAACTTAAAATATCAAAGCTATGTTAACAATTGAGATGCTACGACAAAATTCAGCTTTAACCGGTCTCTCTGATGCTCAGCTTACAGCAATTGCTGAAATGTCAAAAAATGATGAAAATACGGTAATTGGCACTAAAATTGGTGCTTTGCATGGGCAATATGATACTGATATTCTTGGAATTACCGGTATCAAGAAAAAAGACGGTGAAAAGAGCTATGACTATGCAAAACGCGTACTCGGCGAATATAAAACAAAAGCCGAGTCTGTAAAAACAGTTCAGGCTGAGCTTGATGCTGCTAATGCTAAAGTAACCGAGTTGCAGACAAAGCTTGAGAAAAATGCAGGAAATGAGGAGCTTACTCAGCAGCTTAAAGATGCTAAAGCCCAAGTTACTCAGCTTCAATCTAAGCTTAAAACTGAGCAAGATAACTACAAAACAAAAGAAGCTGAATTTAACAAGCAACTGAAAGATGTACATGTAGATTATGCTTTTCAAGCTGCTACTACAGGTCTTAAGTTCAAAGCTGGTATTACTGAGCCTATTCAGAAAACACTGCTTAATGCAGCAAAAGCTGAAATTTTGGCAAAGGGTACACCTGATTTTGTAGAAGATGGTCAAGGAGGTAAGAAACTTGTTATTAGAGGAGCTGATGGAAATATCCTTAATAACCCGAAAAACAATCTTAATCCTTATACTATTTCTGAGCTTGTCATGGAAACATCTTTGAAAGATGTAATTGATGCAGGTCGAAAACAAACAGGCGGTGGTACAGGAGGTTTTCAGGGACAAGGCGGTCAAGGAGGAACACTTGATTTGACTGGAGTAAGAACTCAGCTTGAAGCAGACAAAGTAATTGAAGCTCATCTTCTTGCAAACGGCTTAACTCGTGACTCTTCAGAGTTTGGAGAAAAGCTTACAGAAATAAGAAACGAAAACAACGTGGCAACTTTGCCAATAAGATAAAAAGGCACATCCTAAAAAGAAGAGAAATTAAAAAATGCTATTAGGCGTAAAAGGGTAATGCACCATATAGCAAAATGTTTAACAAATTAAAAACTAAAAATTATGAGCTTAGTATTAACTCGTATTCAGAACACTCTTGCTAATTCCAGATTGGATAAGTATGAGTATCGTGCAAGTAGGTACGGCGCGCTCGATGCTTTTATGGTGCAGTCGAATGACCCTACAGGTATTTTAACCCCTGAGTTGAAAGAGAAGGCCCGTACTTCTATCGGTACAACTCTTCAAACTCCAGTAATTGACTATGACGCAGATGTTACTATTGGTAATACTCGCTCTTTGACAATTGCTGATAGCGAAAACACTTCTCGATTTGTTGACATCACGTTTGCTACCTATTCATGGGGCTTTACTATTGCTCCGGCAATGTACATGAACAACGAAATTGGTATTCAGCGCGACTTTGACACTAAGTTGATGAAGTATGCATACGCTGTCGCAAAGAAACTCGATGAAGCTGCTTTGGCTATTTTGGCTGCAGATAAAACTCAGGTTCTTAAGAACAAGCTGCTGTATGATTTTTCAACTAATGCGCTGAATGCAAAGTGGACAGAGCGTGAGAACGTATTTGGTGACCTTGAGGTACTTATGGGAGCAAATGACTTCTATGGTCAGTTGCATATCATCGGTGACCCTGGAGTTGAAAGCATTATGCGTAAACTTGAGCAGCATGGGCTTTACAATGCTGTAAACAAGCAGAACGAGTTTGGCAACAAGATTGTTCACCTTACTAACAATATTGCAGCAGCTGGTGGTAAATACGCGCAGGGTTATGCCGTGAATGCAGGTTCGCTTGGAATGCTGTTGCGTTATGAACGTGATTGCTTGCTTGGAACTGTTTCAGGTGACGGTCATGAGTGGGGTATTGCTACTTATCCTGTTATTAACATGCCTGTTGGTACGTACTTCTATGACTCTGTAGGAGACTATAGCACTATTGCAGGAGCTGCTACCGCTGATATGACACGTACTCGTAAGGAACATTACGGATTTGCAGTTGATGTAGCGTTTATCACTGCTTATAACAGCGATAGAGCTACTTTGCCTAGTCCTATTCTTTCATTTAATGTTTCTAGCGAAGATGCTGCTTATGCTAAGCCAGTTGTAGTAGTTAACTCTGAAAAAAGTCCAGTTAATACTAAAACAGTAGTTTAAGTTTAGCGAATACCGATAGCAAATCTTTGAGTTGTTATTAGCTTTGGTAGGAGGCACACTGAGCCACTAGGCGATAGTGGCCTCCTATTTTTCATTAAAAATTAAGAATTATGGTTAGAGCCAACGATATACAAGAAAAACTGTTACACCTTATTGGATGGGAGCAGAATTATGATACATCAGACTTAAAAATATCTGATGCTTTAACCGTGAGTGAAAGTGGCTTATATTTTCAACAAATTCATCCTTTGCTGACTTTGCAGAATATGTCATGTATTGCTCCGGACTTTAAGAATATCACTTTTCCAGAATACAATTCTGAAAAGGAATATAGCAAAGGCAATGTAGTTGATTATCAAGGAACACAATATAAAGCGCTTCAAAAAGCACAAGGAAAACAGCCCGATATTGAGTCTGAGTATTGGGTTGAAACCAATTTATTTTCTGAATGGCTTGAGAGCAAAACAAAAGCAAGCATTCAAAAGGCTATTGCTAGATACTGCAATGAAAAAACGGTAGAAGGAACAAACAAGCCATTATGCGAAAGTCGTACTTTGTTTGATGGAACAGGTAGATTAGTAGATACTGTAAAGAATAAGAAAAACCTAGTTGGCTTTGAAATTGTACCAGTAAGAGCAAAAGGTGTAACCACAAAAATAAATAAAATATGCCTTCAGTTTACTAAGGCTGGAGAATATATTTTGTATCTTATGCATTCAAGTATGGATGCTCCAGTAAAGATTATAAAGCTTAATAAGATACGAGATAATAGTGCTGAATGGTTTACAGTCGATGACCTCTATTTGCCATATCAAAGTGAAGATAATGATGCAGGAGGAAGTTGGTATTTATGCTATTTTCAGTCTGAACTTCCAGAGGGAAGCCAAGCTATCAGAAAAGATAAAGACTGGTCAAAAGAGCCCTGTGGCTCATGCTCGCGTAGAGAATTACTTGCTTGGATGGCATGGTCTAAATATCTTGAAATTCATCCATTTTTTGTAAATGAAGAACTTGTAGATGCAGTTAATTTCAATGATGACTTTAACGAAGATTTTGCAAAGTGCCCACTTCATCTATGGGATGTTGAAAATAATCAATATACTTATGATAACAACTACGGATTAAATTTAGAAGTTACTATAAGCTGTGATATTACAGATTTTATAATTGAACAGAGAATGATGTTCCAAGATGTCATAGCTAAGCAGGTAGCTGTAGATATGTTACGCGAATTTGCATATAACTCTAACGTAAGGACAAATAGGCATTCAATCAATGCTTCTCGACTTGATATATTATATGAAGTAGATGGTGACTCTTCTTCTATGAAAAAATCAGGTTTAAGTTATCAGCTAGATATGGCTTTCAAGGCCATTAAGCTAAGTACTTCTGGAATTGATAGAGTATGTTTGCCATGTCGAAACAATGGCATTAAATATAGAACTGTATAAATATGGCTGTAAAACGATATAACGCGACACTCCGCAATCTGGAATATAGGTTGCGAAGTTTTAAGGATAGCTTGCCTATGCTATTAGAAGATATTGTGCGTGACAAAGAAGACGTAATAGTATCAGCTATAGCAGATGACCAGTTATATCGTCGTGGTATCAACGGTAGAGGTGAAAAGATAATGGATTATATGCCATACAAGCCTAAAACCATACAAATAAAAAAGAAAAAAGGTCAGCCTACTACAAGGGTCACATTGCGAGATACAGGTGCTTTTCATGAGTCTATGTTTGTAGTATTTGACTCAGAAGGTTTTTATGTGGCTGCGAGTGATGAAAAAACACCTGAACTTATTGAGAAATATGGTGAAGAGATTTTTCGCTTAACAGATAAAAATTTTACCAGAATAATTCGTTCTCACATAAGAAAAGAATTAGTTAAACGATTAAAACAGGCAATAAGGAAATGAAGGAAAACTCAGTACAAATAAGATTTAAGGAAGACCCTGTATTGCTTGATAAGATATTACAGGATATACAAAAGTCACTTATGAACAGACTTAAGTGGCTTAATTATGCATTTGGTAGAGCATATAAGCTCGTAGAACACAGGCCAGATGGTAATAAGTTTATATATCCTGCAATGTATAATGGCAACGGAGAATATGTGTCGCTTTTACCAAATGATAACTTTGGCAATTTTTCATGGTTTGATATTTATGACCCACAAAAGATTACTGAAGTAGTTCAATCATTGCCACAATACACTTTCAGCGGGGCCATTATATTCTGGTATGACCTTAGTAGCATTTATGAAGATGAAACTGTTATGCATACAGAAGAAGTAAAAGATGAAATTATGCGAGTATTAACTACTCCGGGTCTTATTACTACGACTGGTAAGCTTGTTATAAATGATATATATGAGCGCTTTGAAAATATATACAAAGGTTATTCAATAGAGAAAATCTATAATAACTATACTTATAAAGGAGAAGGTATACAAGATATCGATAAACAATTCTTTATGTACCCTTATGCAGGAATACGAATTGAATTTACTTTAACAACTAGAGAATTATGTCAACGGTATATTTTATAACAATGCTTTCGGCTTTAATATATATAGCCTTAGCAGCAGCATTTGCTATTTTGCTAATTGGAAAACTCGGTGTGCGCGATGAGATAATCACCAGAGCTCCTAAGCTTATTTCTCAATTATTCGATTGTGACTTTTGCTTAAGCTTTTGGACGTCGCTTATTCTCGCTATCATTCTTGCTATTTTCTTTAACGAGATGAGTATTATATTTATTCCTATCATATCAACCCCTATAACGCGAATTTTAATATGAAAAACCTGATAGTAAATAAAAAAGTCGTACGGGTATATGACAGCATAGATGAAATGCCCATTGTAAATTTCCAGAAGTACAATAAGTATTTGCTTATAGACTCTGGAATTGGCTCAGACGCAGATGATATTGATACTCATATAACTCGTGTTGCCAAATTCATTAAAAGTAATAATGCCAAAAAAGCTTTGCAAGAACTGCAAAACATGAGGCAAAATATGTATATGGTGAACAATGAAATTTCACCGAGGTACTTAGCTTTTGCAGCTCTTATTCATAGCATAGACGGTGAAGAAGTTAATGATTTGTCAGACGATGGACTTAAAAATATATTGGCCAGGCTTAAAGAAATAAAGCATTCAAAGATTATAGACTTTTTGACTTGGCTTAAAAAAAAAGTAACCACTGAACTTGAAATGTACTTTCCAGGAGATTTTGTAAATCCAAAGGAAAAAGATGCATACGATAAGTTAAAGCAAAGAACACTTCTTGTGTTGGACTCTATGATAAATGACACAGATAACTCTGAACAGATAGAAACCATAGATATGATAATGCTTAATATGCATTCTCCAAAATCATACATAGGAAGTGAGTCTGTTGAGATAAAATATGATAAGCAATTTGAAAGTACTTGTCTTTTGATAGCTCAAAAAACAAGCATGGACGCTAAAAAGATGACAGTACTTCAATTCTATAATGCTGTTGATAATATAAAACAGCAATTAGAAGCAGAAAGCAAGAGTGTTAAACGGCATAAAAGGAAATAATTATGGCTGAAGACGATAAGATAAAATATAGCGATATAATTGAGCCGGATGACTCAATTGAAAAGCTTGTCAAGCAACTTGGCGAGCTCAATCAGTCATACGAGACAATGGTAAATGCTATCAGAGCAGGTGCAGATAGGATTGTGCATTCTCTTAAATCTGCTAGTGGAGCTACAAGTGAAGGACGTAAAGCTATTGATGAAGCAACAGCATCTACGTCAAGGCTTGAAAGAGCTCAAAATGAGCTTAAATTAGCTTTATCTGATACGGGTAGGCAAATTGCTTGGCTCAAAGCACAAACTTCAGATGCTAATAAAGCAACTGTAGAACAGCAGCGCTATATACAGCAAGCTATATCTTCTTATGATCGTCTTAAGTCTGATTTGAAGCAGACAGTCGAATTATATAAATCTTTAACTGCAGCTGAAAGAGCAGATAGTGAAATGGGGCAGCAATTGCTCAACTATATTCTTAATTTGAAAAATCAGATTAAGGCTCTTGATGACCAAATGAAACCCCATATCCAAACTTTATCTGAAGTAGAAAAAGCGGAGCAGAGACTAGCTTACTTGCAATCTGATGAAGGCAAAAGATTAATCGAGTTGAAAGCTAAGATTGCTGAACTTACTTCTGCTAGAAAACAGCAGAAAGCTACAGTAGACCCATTAACTCAGGCTCAAGAGAAACTCGCCTATGCCCAATCAGAAGAAAACAAGCAGCTTAAACTCTATTCAACCCAGATACGAGAGGCAAATCAAATTGCTCAACTACAAGCCACAATTGCTAATTCTGCAGAAGGTTCTTATAATAGACTTTCAGCTCAATATGCATTAAATAAAATACGACTTAATCAGATGTCTGCAGCTGAAAGAGAGGCTGCTGACTCTGGTAAAAAGCTTGAAGCTGAGACAAATGAAATTTATCAGCAGATGATAAAATTGCAAGAAGCAACAGGTAATTATGGATTGTCTGTAGGTCATTACCAAAAAACATGGGATGGCTTAGGTATTTCTATTTCTCAAGTAGTACGAGAATTACCTGCTGCTGCCGTATCACTTAATACATTCTTCTTAGGTATATCAAATAATATACCTATGGTAGTTGATGAAATTAACAGACTAAGAAAGCAGAATGAATTATTGGCTGCTGAAGGAAAAGAGCAAATAAGTGTAACAAAGTCTGTTGTAAAATCACTATTTAGCTGGAATACCGCTTTGGTTGTATTGCTTACTGTGTTTTCTATGTATGGTAAAGAAATTATAGCATGGATTGATAAAACGTTAGCAGGTAGAGATGCAGCTAAATCTTTTGAAGATGCTTTAGAGGACTTAAATGATGAGCTAGGAAAAGGGTCTACAGGGTCTTATGGCCAGCAGATAGCAGTATTAAGAAGATTATCTGAAAATTGGAAAGATTTAGGGAATAATATAAAAGCACAAACACAGTGGATTAAAGATAATGAAAAAGAGTTCAGTAAATTAGGCATCACCATTGATAGCATAAATGACGCCAATAATGCTTTTGTAGATAATACTGAATCTGTAGCGGCTGCATATAAAGCAAGAGCTAAAGCAGAAGCTGCGCTAAATGTTGTGTCCCAGCAATACCAAAAGCTATTAGCTGCAGAAAATAAAGCTGAACTTGAAAAAGTGCGTGAGTACGGCTTTTTCGACAAAACTATAAATTACTTTAAAGCTTTATGGGGTGGCATCTCTGGACCAGACTCTGATTTGTCACTTGAAACTAGATTAAAAAAGCAAAGGCAGAGAAATGTAGAAAGCCTACAAAAAGACGCAAAATCTCTTGAGCAAGAAGTTGAAAGTTATTTTAATGTATGGAAATTTTATGAAGATCAAGCAGATGCTCTATTTAAAGAAATCGGTTTAGAAGAATCTCATAAAAAAGATAAAAAACGCACACCGAGAGATGCTGATGATAGATTGAATACTCTTGCTTTAGCAGCTGAAAAAGCATATCAAAAGAGTCGCACAGAGATAGAGAGAGATGAAAATAAGAAGCGCAGAGCTGAAGCGTTCGCGTCATTTAATCAAGAAATAGCTGATTTAAACGATAAATACGCCAGAATCCAAAAAATATTAAAAGGTCAAGATGAAAAATATAAAGAGCTTACAGAAAGCCAAAAAGAAACAGCTATCAAAGCACTAGATGATATAGAAAATGCTATAAAGAACAAGCAAAAAGGCTTAACTCTAAGTCTAGATTTGCTCAATATAGATGTAGAAATACAAAAAGCTGAACAGCTATTAGAGTTGTTAGAATTAGAAGGTGAAGTATCAAAAAAAGGTTCTTATGAGGAACTCAGCAATTCATTAAAGCGATTAGATGTAGAAAGACAAATAGCATTACTTAAGAATGCTCAGTTACCAGAAGCTAAAAGACAACCTACAAGCGCTATAAATGCATCTTTTGATAAACAAAAGGCTATTACTGTTGGTAGTTTTAATATGTCAAGCTTTGATGAGCAACAAGCTCTTGATGAAGCTGTATTTAATGAAGTTAAGCGCAGCGAAACTGAGATAGCCCGATTTAAACTTGAGCAAGAAAAAGCTAGATGGCAAGAACAAATACGTTTAGCAGAAGCTGGTGGACTAGATTGGAGTCAAGCTCAGATTGATGCTGCTAAAGCCACGGTTAAAGGCATCGACCGTGAATTATCAGAGCTTGATGACTTTATTAAAAACATCGGTAAAAAAGGTTTAGGCGGTACTTTGCTTGAGAAACTTGGCTTTGATGATGACCAGATTGATGCCCTAAAAGATGCTGTAAATATAGTAATAGAACAGCTTCAATCCATTATGGATGCCGAAGTTGAATTAGCTGAACAGGCTGTAGAAGCTGCAGAAAAAAGAGTAGAAGCTGCACAGAGTGCTTACGATGCTGAAGTTGAAGCACGTAATAATGGCTATGCTAATAATGTAGCAACTGCTAAAAAAGAACTTGAGCAAGAAAAGAAAAATCAGCAAGAAAAACAGAAAATGCTTGCTGCTGCCCAAAAGCGTCAAGAAAATCTTAATACTGTAATTCAAGCATCTTCACTTATTACTGCTTCTGCTAATTTATGGAGCTCATTCTCTTCAATACCTATCGTCGGCCCAGCCCTTGCATTGGCTGCTATTGCTACGATGTGGACCTCATTTGCTGTTGCGAAAGTTAAAGCTAAGCAGGTAACCGCAAGTCAATCAGAAGAATATGGTGAAGGTGGTCTTGAGTTCTTGGAAGGAGGTTCTCATGCATCAGGTAATGACATCGATTTGGGTGTAGAGAATAAAAAGAAGCGTCGTATGAAAGCTGAAGGTGGTGAGGCTCTTGCTATCATTAATAAGCAAAGAACAAGAAAATATCGTAAGATACTACCAGATGTAATAGATAGCTTCAACAAAGGAACATTCGAAGATAAGTATTTAAATGCATTTGGTAATTCTGATAAGCTAAATATTTCTCTTAATTCTAATAATAATATGGACCTCTCTAAAATTGAGGATGACGTACGAAGCATTAGAAAGCAGAATGAAACAAGGTATTATACTATGCCAGATGGAACTGTTATAATGCAACATAGAAATGTTAAACGCATAATTAAAAACTAAAAGATATGATACCTCCGAAATATAAATTCTACATATCAAAGAATAACGGTGATAAAGTAGAAGTAAGACCTCATTACAAAGAGCTTAATAAGAAATATGCAAAAGAGAGTGGCCAAGAATTTTTCCGTGTCTCGTTAGATGGAAAAATAAACTTATTTGGCAGTGATTATGAAATAATAAGCCAATCAAACATAGAAGACCAACTTGTTTTTATAATAGATAAATATAACAGTACTTCCAAAAAATGGGTTGAATATTATAGAGGTGAATTTAGTAAGACTGATTGTAAATTCGACCATGATAAGAAGAAATGTGAACTTAAAACTACAACAATAGATAACTATACAGAGGTCATGAATAAATATGAAAATACTTATGACCTTATAAAACTTGCTCCTGAAATATCAAAAATAAACTTGCATAAACGCTCACTCATGCAAGTTTATGTCCGTGGTACCAATTCTATAACTAATTTCTTCGGTGGTACCTATTGGGAAGATGATGTGAATGAAAGTATAGATGACAATGCTGCGCTTATAAATAACTTCTATTTTTCCTATATAAAATCTGGTAATGAATTTTACATAGGAAATTCTAACAAAGCAGGTGTTAATGGCGTATATGCCGGAACTAATGGCTATTATAGCAACTGGAATGGTTATACTTGCTATTTAGAGAAAAATCCTGATGCTCGACCACCATTTACAGATGTAAGCTACTTTATTATGATAAAAAGAAATTCAGATAATAAAGTACTATATAAATCTGAAACAGCTGTTAATATCGATGATGAAACGCTGTTTTCAGAAGACCGAGATTACGCTAATGATAAACACTTAAGATATACCTCTAAACTAATAGATGTGGAAAATGCTGAAAACTCATGTACTATAAGTAATTTGTTTACATATAGAATATATAGGCGTCTGCTTTGTGATGTAGATACTGTAGAAGACTCAGAAGGTGTTAAAAATACCTATAATTTGCCATCCGATGATTTTGTTGCAGATAGTAGGAACTATAAAAAGTGTATTGGTTTAAAAGGTGGTATGTTTTTTTGCACTTCTAGAGCAGTAGATGAGCCAACAAAATATGGTCTAAATGATTACGGACAGTATTTTACTAACCAGTTTATTCCTAGTAGTACAGGCTTAGGAAGACCTTTGCCTATTAGCAAAAATTCATGGGCAAATGCTTCACTGTGGTATGTATATGATAGTTTTTATGAATATTTTGAAGAAAAATTAAGAAAACAGTATGTATTAAAAGATAGTTATTCTATTGGCGCGGCCATAAAGGCTATTCTCAAGAAAATAGACCCTACATTATCACATGAGCCAACTGCAGAATATAGCCAATTTTTATATGGCACAACTAATCCACTAGGATTAGCAAGATTTTACGTGTTTATAACGCAGAAAACCAATATACTTAAAGGTGATTATGACCAGCCGGCGCAAAAAGCAGAAATATCGTTAGAAGATATAATGAAAATGCTTCGTGATTGCTTTAGATGCTATTGGTATATAGAAGATGGTAAATTCAAAGTTGAGCATATAAGCTTCTTTATGAGAGGAGGCTCATATTCTTATAACAGCAATGTTCAGCTTGATTTTACTAAGCTTACAGACCAGTTTAATAAAAAATTATCATCATATTTTCAATCAGAAGTAGAATATGACAAAACAGACCTAAATCAGCGATACGAATTTGGCTGGATGGATGATGTTACCGACTTATTTGGCGGAGTAACTATAGATGTTAAATCTAACTATATACAGAAAGATAAAACAGAAGAAATAAATATAAGCCAGTTTTCATCTGATGTAGATTATATGCTATTTAATCCATCTAATTTCTCAGATGATGGCTTTGCATTGTTGTGTCCTATAAAAAATGGTTCATCTTATGAATTGCCGATTATAGAAACTAGTCTTATAGATGAAAATGGAGATAGATATAGTGCTATAGTACAAAATTGGTATGCATCGTGGATATATTTACAAAATATGTATATGTGGGATATGCCAGCATCAAACTTAGAGTCTAATGTAATTGGAAATATATACGCAAGAGATATTAAAAAATGCATGAAGCACACTATAGAATTTCCTACAGAAGAAGATTTAGATGAATTGGAACTTATTAAAACCTCCTTTGGGAATGGAAAAATAGATGAAATGTCTATCAATGTAAATACTAGACAGGCAAAGATAAATTTACTTTACCGGCCTCAATAAAATTGTGTGTTAAAAATTATTAAGAAATTTTCTTATATCGAATTTTATTTGTAAATTAACAGCATGAAGTTAGTAAATAATAACATATCACCGTTACCGTTTTACGATAATCTTGCACTGCAAAATCATCGTAAAGATTATGCTTTTGGCCAGGTTTATCCGTTGATAACCTATAAGAATATGTTATTGCCTTTTCAAGTAGTTCTTGCTAGTGGCACATCTATAAGTTGGGTTAGGCTATATAATTTCAATACTGGGAAATTTATATCTATAACTCGTAGCATGAAAGAAAATGGCCTGACTATCAAATCATATACTGACTTCAAGCTTCTTAAATATCCTGGTACTCTTCCTATAGTTGAAATAAAGCATGAAGGTTTGTATTATTTAGCTATTTCAATATCAGGTTTAGGAACTATATATTCTGATATATTCACTGTAACTAATAAAGTAGACGGCTATTTACTTCTTGAGTATTACAACTCATATAACTTTGAGCTTAAAAATGGCATAGTAGATTTTTCTGATAATTTCAAATTTAGATGCTACTTGAATACACAAATCGGTAAACCTGAATATGATTTTGAGGAAGAAGCTACTGAACGAATGGGTTATACCTTTATTGAAAGCCAGGTAAGCAAAAAGATTTATAAGTTTACATTTGTAGCTCCTGAATATCTATGTGATGCTCTTAGGATTGTAAGGCTATGTGAAAGCAAACAAATTACAAGTAAACTGCAGACTTACGATTTGACAACATTTAGTATGGAGCCTGAATGGGAAGACCAAGGAGATTTAGCTGCAGTTGAATGTGAATTTGAAACTGATACTGTTATAGCTAATATAGGAGGTTATACTCCTAAATTAGTTGGTGGAGATTTTAACGAAGATTATAATAACGATTTTAATATAGAATAATATATATATGGCAAATTGGAGTACTTTAAAAGCAGCTATTGCCAATGTTATAAAAACGAATGGTAATCAAGAAATTACTGGTGCTGTTTTGCAGAATACTCTCAACAGTATTGTTAGTGCTGTTGGAGAAAATGCAACATTCGCTGGTATAGCAACCCCCAGCACAAACCCTGGCGCACCCGATGGTAATGTATTTTACATAGCATCTGAAAGTGGAACTTATTCTAATTTCGGTGGAATTGTGAATAACGGAGAATGCTTAATTTTAAAAAAAAATGAGGATTCTTGGGTATCAATAGAAACAGGTATTATAACTAATAAGAAGTTATCTAACTTATTAGGATTAGTTATTGATACTTCCACATTTGTAAATGGACAATGGACAGGTAATGGAGAAGGTTTATCAAGTAATAATAATAGTTCTTATTTGAGAAATTCTGGGCCTATACCAATATCGGGAAATACTAATAATATAATTTCATTATATAGCAATACCGGGCAAAAAAAACGTATTGCTGATATGGGACTTGTATTAAAATTTAGGAATAAGTCTAAGCAAGATGTATCATTTAGTTATGTTCAGTCGGGACAATATATTCAATTATCCGCAGAAGCATCAGAATTATATATACACGGAACAACTGAAAATATTAATAATATAAATGGATTTTCATTTTTTGGATTTATTTTTATAAATTCATTAATGCAGGACATTGCCCAAAACACGCAGGACATTGCCCAAAACACGCAGGACATCGAAGCGTTAAATAATATGTTGGTTGGAGGAAGTGTTAATTATACGACAGGAGCGCAATTGGGAGTTTATCCTAATCACGCTTATGTTGGTTCGACATTAGGAGATAATCCCATTTCAAATGCAGCAAATAGCGCATTAGGTAGAATTGATGTTTCCGATATTCCCGATAACACACTTATTTATATAACTAAAGGTGGAGAAAATATATATGACGGAATTGTGTTTAAATTTTTTAATTCTTCTGGTAACCAAGTCAATGCGACAACTGGAGGTTCAAGTTCTGAAAAAAACAGAGGACGATTAAAGCCTAATGGCGCAGTTGTTTTAGGATTACACATTTCAAATACTTATATCAAGGGCGATGCCAAAACATATATGTCGGATTTCCATATAAATAATGTGCCTAATAAACAACAAGGGTTTGATGTTCGTATAACAGAAAATGAAAAGGACATTGCTCAAAACATGCAGGACATCGAAGCGTTAAATAATACGGTAACGGAATTACAGGATGATTTTGAGAATATATCTGTATCTGATTATAAAACTACCTTAAAAATATTATTTATCGGATCATCCTTCGGTGTGGATACAGTCAGAGAAGTAGGTAACATTTGTGCTTCATTTGGCAAAAATGTAATTTTGGGAAATGCTTATATAGGTGCAGCCACTTTAGATGTTTTTTTGAAAAGGTTTCAAGGAAATAAGGGAGTTACGTATTATAAATGGAAATATCAGGCAACGACATGGGAACAATATAACGGTACGACAGGGAAATGGTCCAGCGAGCCTGATTCTGATATAACGGATGAAGGGGAACCTGCACCGGCAAATGACACAGTCTTGATGGACTGGTTGTTGGCAGATGAAGCGTGGGACTTCATCATCATGCAAAACGGGGCTTATCAATCCCCTTATGAGGACCAATCCTCTTTTTGGGAAAAAGGAGAAGATGGACAAATAACAAGGAATATAGTACAAGAATTGATCGACTTGTGTAAAAAAGCCTGTCTCTATAGTAATCCTGTATTCTGTATGAACATGACTTGGGCGTTCAGCATTTATCATACAATCTCCGAGTCGCACGGCCCCAATGGTGCAGATGATGATCACTGGTTGAGTTATGGAAACAACCAAAAGGAAAGACAATTGGGTATGTGGCGTAATATTGCCAAAAACTACAAGGACTGCATATCCAATTGCCCGGATGTCAAATTCATCATTCCTTCGGGAACGGCGGTACAAAATGCCAGAGCAAATTCTACATTAAGACAATCCACTATATACACAAAAGCCACTCCTGCGCCACCTACAATCTCCCAAGCAGAAACAATAACTGATTTGGATAATATAAGTAGTACTTATGCGTTCATGGATAATTCTACGAACTGGAGAAATAAAACAGACTTTACTCGTGATTCTATCCATGCTAATTTTGGCATCACACGATATATTATTGCCGCTACTCTGTTCCAGACATTTATTGCTAAAGTATTGAATTTGGATATAGCGGATTGCACGTATAGAATTGCACAAGGTACTGGAGATTATAGAGAACAATTATGCACACCTGTAACAGACGATAATTTTAGCGATATTATAACTTGCGTTAAAAATGCAATTAATAATCCTTATACTATTTCATAATAATAAAAAATAGGTATTTTTTGTACCCGTAATTAAAAATTAAACAATTATGGACGAAAAAGTAAAAGAAAGCATTCTCGCGTTGCTGGATGCAGCTGAGGCAGAGTTGAAAGTAGGTAACACAGATTTTACTGATATATAAACAAGAATATATTTCCTGCGCAGGAATATAGATAAATAACTTAAGTATTAACAATTAAAAATTTCTAAAATTATGGAAATTTTGATGTCGAAAAGACAATCGTTGTTCCAGACAGTGGAGGCACTGGGAATAACTTCCTAGCAGGTATGCTTGCATCCGCTTGTCAGTCTAAAGGCCTCGATGCCAATGCAGTAATGGCTTTGTGTGGAAACAGAAATGGCTCATTTGGAAATGGCTGGGACGGTATTATTGCTCTTATTGTCATCGCTGCAATCTTCGGAGGAAATGGCAATGGCTTATTTGGTGGCAATAACAATAACAGCACAGAACGCCAAATGCTCATGGACGCAATTCAACGCAATGGCGTTGATATTAGCCAGTTGGCAAGCACTTTGAATTGCTCCGTTGGTCAGGTACAGGCTGCTATCCAGCAAGTTGCTAGCCAAGTATGCAATGTAGGTAATCAGGTTGGTATGACTGGTCAGCAGATTATCAACTCAATTCAGCAAGGCAATATGGCTCTTACTCAGCAAATCTGCAACTGCTGCTGTGATATCAAAACAGGTATCAAAGACCAGACTATTGCATTGCAAGGAGAGCTTAATAATGTTAATCGTAGTGTTGAACGTGGATTTGCTGATGTTGGCTATGCAACTCGTGACCAGACTTGTAACATTGAAAAAGCTATTCAGGCATCTACCGAGTCAATTCTCGCTGGCCAGCGTGCTGCTGAGATGCGTGAAATGCAGCGCGAAATTGCTGAGCGTGACCGTCGAATTGCTGAACAGGCTGTTATCATCAATAATGCACAGCAGTCAGCTGCTTTTGCTCAGATGATTGGCCAGGCCGTAGCTCCTTTGAATGCTGGCATCAGTTCTCTTAATACAGAGATTGCAGGCATTAAGTGCCACTTGCCTGAGACTAAGGTAATTCCTTGCGGAGATAATTATGTAAAAGTCAATACTGGCTTTAACATTCCTCTTCAGGTATCGCCTGCTGCATATGGCGCATGTGGTGCGTTTGGTGGCTATGGTTATCCTTGGGGTTACGGATATAACTGCGGTAATAATGGTGGTTGGGGTTAATAGGAAAGGAGGCAACTATGTCATATCCTATTAATCCTTTGATTTTGGCTAATAGTCAAGGAATTCCCCGCTTAGAAGCAACCAGAGTAAATGTAGCGGCTACAGAGGTACAATTTGTATTTCAAAATCAGGCGTTCCTTAACGCACCATTTATTGGACTGATTTTATTTAAATTACCTTTAATTCCAGCCGGTACAACAGATACATTGCCTGTAGTATTTACTGCTAATGGCAGCAATCAAGCGGCCATTAATTATAATACTGGCGTGGCTATGACTGTAGCTGACTTTACTCGTTCTGGCGTATACTTGGCTATTTATGACTCTGAAGATAAGATACTTTATGTTTTCCCAACTTCTGCAGCTTAATATAATGACTTAAAAATTATTAACTATATGGCTTTTCAAAATCTAAGAACTGGCAGTACAGTTTATATCTTTCATAAAGATAATTCTCCTAAATTGGAGATAGGACAGGTTATCGCCGAGCCTAAAATACGGCAGAAATATCCAATTCCAGGACAGCCCTACGCTGGCTTTATGCCTCAACAGCAAGAGCAAGTTGTAGATTTGTCCATTAAAATAGGAGACAAAGTTCAGCCCATTGAAGGCTTAACTCCTTCTACTGATATTCAGGATTGTGGTAATGGGCTGTTTGTATCTTGTAATAGAGATGCTGTAAATGCAGAAGTAGCAGCATACATGCATAGTAGCGAAGTTGCTATCGCAGATGAGGTTATCAATGCTCATAGGCAGATTATCGAAAGTTGCAAGAACATAATGGTCACACTAAATCCTGAAATAGCAGAAAGGCAAAGACTTGAAAAGGAAAACAGTGAGTTAAAAACACAGCTGAAAGAACTTTACAAGTCACAATCTGAAATGAAAGGTATGATGGCCTCTTTATTAGAGCAGTTGGGAAGCCCTGTAAAGAAAAGTTAAACATATAATTTTGTAGAAAATATGCCTACTATAATTAAAATTAAAGAGCGCCAGGCTGATAAGCTTTATGAATGCGCAGAAAAAGTGCATAGAGGCGCAAAGAAGCTCATGGAATTTATCGAAGATGAAATTCTTGAGTCAGAAGAATTTGATGAACGCTACGGTGGTGGCGGTAATGGCGGTGGCACAGGCGGTTACCGCGATGAAGATGATGACGATGATGAGGACTACAATGAACGCCGAGGTGTACCTGGCACTGGTAGATATGGTCGTCGTAGATACGGTCGAGGACGCCGCTACTAATAACTAATTTCAACTGAGGCTGTGCTTGTTGAGTACGGCCTCTTTTACTTAAAAAACTTTAATAATATGGCAGCAAGAAAAAGATTACCACTTGATATGTATGATGACATACCAACGGAAATGAGAAAATACCTTCGATTTCATGGATGGCATTTTAATAAAAAGGCATGTGATTTTGCAGTAAGTCTAATGCGCAAAAAGAATGCTTCTACTGGTAAGACAGAGAAGATAGAGCCTCTTACAAAAGACCAAGTCGACTCTATGCTTGCAAAATACGGTGTGACTCTAGAAAATAACGTAGACTATGACTATGTGTATGTTGCTAATATGGGAAAAGCTGATTTGCTTAAAAGCAGTATTACCGATGAGCAGCATTTAGCTTTGTACGTAAAAGACGTAGTTGACGACGTAGATGCAGGCGATGGAGAAATAATGCGTGAGTGGGATGCTAAAATGACATCCAGAGGTATAGCTGTAGATTGGGAAGAAATTCTATGATAGCAGGAAAATTCTATCTTGAAAACTATGCTAATTGGCACATATCGTACTTTATAATGACAGATGCCAATGATGCAGAAGAAATAATAGATGAGTTGTATAGCTTAAGATGCAGTAAACGATTTTTGAATAGAGCTGAAGAAATTTTATACTCAAATAGGCGTAATATAGGAATAGCTTATAGCAATCCTAAATATAAACGTAGTGCAATAGTAGTATCAAAAACTACTGATATTTGGGAATTTTTCAATAGCTTTGCTCATGAAGTAGACCACATCGAAAAGCATATTGCTAAAACGTTGAATTTCAGTCCTTATAGCGAAAGCGCCAGTTATTTGGTTGGTGAAATTATAAGAAACATGTTTTATAACATAATAAGGAAAATGCTATGCTAGAACTGATTGAAGCAAAAGACCTAGAAGCTCTTACATTCTTTATAGCTGTTAGAGCAGTAATAATAGTTATATGCTGGATTTTCTCTACTATAGCGTGTATCGTTGATTTTTGGAGTGGTACATTAACGGCAAAGATTTTAGGCGAAAAGCTTATGTCTCATGGCTTTAGGCGTACTATTGTAAAAATAGGCGATTATGCTAGAGTTCTCATGTTTGCATTTATGGTAGATGCTTTAGGAAGCTTACTATCATTTTATATACTGCCATTTGCAACTATGCTTTGTGCTTTAGCAATACTTTGTATAGAAGGCAAATCTGTATTAGAAAATAGCAAAAGAAGAAAAGCACATGCCGGAGATGTCCCAGATATGATTAAGCAGATTATTCAAGCAGCTACTACTGAACAAGGCAACGAGGTCTTTAATAAAATAGTAAATCAATTAAATACGAATAAAAATGATACTTACAAACATTAATGTAAATATAGTTCGTAATCAAAACGAATACGAAAAATATGTGTATGAAGCGTATAGGAAAAAATATACATACGAAGAAAGCAAATCAAGTTTTCCATGGCTTGTGATTTCATTTAATAAAATGCAAGGCGATGATGTAACAAATAACTGTACTTTACAGATGTCTCCTGCGGCGAATTTTACAAATATAAACACTGCGCTAAATGGTGAATGGTCTGTAGGAACTAATAAAAGTGAACTTACATTAAATCTTGATAAGCTTTATAATGATGTATTAATGTTAGAAGTTAAAAAAGATTGTGGTTTTTCTGAAACGCCAAATAATCTTACTGTAATTGTAAAAGACAATAACAGAAAAGAATTTAGAGGCTCTACTGATATTATAGACTTTAGCCAAAAAGAAACACTTCTAAAAAACATAGAAGAAAAGTGTATTCAGCAAGGTGAAGACTATTTAGCAAAAATAATATATGAACTTATACAACAAGACAAAATAAAATGAGAAAGATTGATAAACTTATAGTGCATTGCTCAGCAACGCCTGAAGGAAAAGACGTCAAAACCGAAACTATCAGGGATTGGCATGTTAATGGTAATCACTGGAAGGATATTGGTTACCACTATGTAATTGAGCTTGATGGCTCTATTCATAAAGGCAGAGATGAAAGTGTAATAGGAGCTCACTGCTCAGGCCAAAATGCAAATTCTATAGGAATATGCTATGTAGGAGGCGTTGCTAAAGACGGTAAAACTCCTAAAGATACGCGCACTGAGGCTCAAAAGCAATCATTAATAGATTTGCTTAAAGAGCTTAAGGCAAAATATCCAAATGCGACCATACATGGACACAGAGAATTTGCTGCAAAGGCTTGTCCCAGCTTTGATGCTAAGTACGAGTATAAAGACCTCTGAAGTGTATAAAAACCATTCTCGCAATAATTTCTTATGTGCGAGAATGGTTTTTATATTAAATATGAATAATAACAAATAAAACTCAAAGATTATGCGAGAATTAGCGAGAATAATTACACTTATATTTTTAGCCACTATATTATATGGCTGTAAGTCAATTCAATATGTGCCAGTGGAAACAACGAAAAGAGATACTACTTACTTATCTCAGACCAAAATTGATAGCATATATCATAGAGATTCAATCTATGTAGAGCGCAAAGGCGATACCGTGTATCTCAGTAAATATAAATACTTGTATAAATACATAGAAAAGCATGATACTCTCTGGCGAGAAAAAGTTGATACAATTCAAGTTGCATACCCTGTAGAAGCTCGGCTTACTAAATGGCAAAAGATAAAAATTAATATTGGTGAATACTTGATAACCGCCATAGCCTTAGTAATTATATGGCTGTGTGCAAAATACTTCATAAAGCGGTAAACAATAGAAACAATATAAACAAGTCATTGTTTATGCCTAAAGTGCTCAAAATCAATTACTTATATATGCTGTAAACAAAGAAACAATAATTTCATTAAATCTTTTCGTATTAAAAGCCGATATTTCTTATTAACCTTAATGTTAATCGGAAATTAAGAAATTAAGTTTGAAATATATAGAGGCATTGTTTTTATTGTTTCTTTGTTTACAGCAATTTCAAAGCCGCACTAAAATTGCTGTTTAATTATTTTTAACAAATAAATTCTCAAAAAATAATGGAAAAATTTTTTTCTTTCGAGAATAGTTTGTATATTTGCATATCGAAAATAAGATAATAAAATTCACCAAAATATGGAACAGTTTAATATAGGTAATGTAATTGAGCACTACAAGCTAAATACGGAAGATTTAGCGAAGGTGTTATTTCCTACTGTTAAATATCCGAAACAGGCATTTGACCGTGTGTTAAAGGGTGAAGCCAATTTGGATATTAAGCAGATAGAAATATTAGCCTCACATATAGGCGTGTTAGTAACTGACCTGTTTTCAGCAGGTACTTGGAAAGGTTCGTCAGAAGACGGTTGTCTTACAATGCTGAAAGGCGATTATAAAGTCAAGCTGAATTATAAAGGTGTGTTTGTATCTATATATAAGAATAATAATCTTATAGAGCAGAAAATTTCAAATGTGCCTGATATGACAATGCACGAGTTTATTAACTATTTAGATAATTTCATTAAAACTTACGAAAATGGAAGCAATTAAAATTTCCGTAGAGGTTAGCGTAAACCTATCAGAAAATACGCAGAATTTCATTAAGTCACTGTTTGCAGCAGGACTTCCAAGTGGAGCTCAAGTAGCTGCTGCTGTAGTTCAGAAACCTGCTCCTGTAGCACCTGCTAAACCGGCTCCTCAGCCAGCACCCGCTCCGGCCCCAAAGCCTCAAGCTCCAGCTGCAGCACCTGCCCCGACAAAGCCCGCTGCTACGCCTGCTCCTGGAGCACCTGCTGCTCCGGCTGCTTCTTCTGCCTCTAAGAGCATTGAGGATGTTCGCGGAATGCTTGCAAAGAAGGTCAATGAGCATCGCGACGTAATCAAGCAGAAACTCAATGAGCTTGGAGCCCCGAGTGTAACAAAGCTTGACCCGGCTAAGTATGATGAAATGTATAACTTCTTAGAGTCACTGTAATTATGCCGAGTACAAAGAAGTTGCAAAAGATGGCTCAGAAGTTTCGCAGAGAAAATCCAAAGCTTTATGCTCAGTATGCTATTCAATGCTGTTATTTGGCAAAATTGATAAAAGAATATGGCTCAAGTGACAAGTAGTACTAAACCACAGAAACATAGCCAGAGGAGTCATGCACTCCTCTCGGCTTCTGGAGCAGGAAGATGGCTGAATTGTACTCCATCTGCTAAGCTTGAAGATGAATACGGAGAAAAGAAGTCTTCAGTATATGCAGAAGAAGGTACATTAGCTCATGAGCTCTCAGAACTTTACCTGAGAAAAGATACACTTAACAGCATTAGTGAACAAGACTTTGACCAAAGGCTCGAAGAGATAATGGCAAATGACCTGTTCAGCGAGGAAATGCTTGAAGTTGTACCTATCTATACGGATTATTGCTCAGAACAATTAGCTGAAGCAAAAACTGAAAATCCGTTAGCTGTCATGGAAATTGAGCAGAAACTCGATTTGACAGAATATGTGCCTGAAAGCTTTGGAACAGCTGACTGTGTTGTTATCAATGACAACCTTATGGAAGTTATTGACTTAAAATATGGAAAAGGTGTTCCAGTATATGCTGAATGGAATAAGCAACTTATGCTTTATGGGCTTGGAGCTTTGCAGAAATATGATACAATGTATGATATAACGGAAGTGCGATTGACTATTATACAGCCTCGCATTAACAACATATCAAGTTGGCAAATATCTGTCGAAGAACTCCGTAAATGGGCAGAAGAGGAGCTTAGGCCAAGAGCTGAACTTGCTTTTGAAGGTAAAGGAGAACTCAATGCTGGAGATTGGTGTAGATTTTGTGCTGTGCGTAATCAGTGTCGTAAGCTTTATGAGCAACAACTCGAAATTGCACAACACGAATTCGCAGACCCAGAGTTGTTAACCGATGATGAGATTGCTGATATAGTTAAGCGCGTGCCTAAGCTTATAGAATGGGCTAATTCAATAGCAGAATATGCACAAACTAAAGCGGTTAACGAGAATAAGCAATGGCCGGGGCTTAAATTAGTTGAAGGAATTAGTCGACGCAAATGGGTTGACGAAGACCAAGCTTCTAATGCAATTTTTGCGCGTTGCCCTGAACTTTCAGAAGATGAGATTTTCAATATGAAGCTTAAGCCAATTACTTCTATTGAGAAGTTAGTAGGCAAAAAGCGTTTTGAGGAAATACTCTCAGATGTGGTTATCAAGCCACAAGGCAAACCTACTCTTGTACCGCTTGAAGACAAGAGACCAGCAATGGGATATGCTCAAGCACAATTAGATTTCAAAGACGAATAATATTTTTTAGCATGGAACGTAATCCTTTTATTATACCACCAAAATTGGTAGGAACTGCTTTTGGTCATGATCCCAATAATATGATTGGATATGGTATCAATTGTATTAACTTTAAAGCTAAACATAGAAAGCTTAAAGGTTATATGAGAAATAATAGAAAAAAGTAATAATAACAACTTAAATTAAAAGACAATGAGTAATCAAGTAAATTCAACCAAGGTTGTAACTGGCAAAGTAAGATTTTGCTATGTAAATGTGTTTGAGCCCACAGCTATGAATGAGGGCGATACTCCTAAGTATAATATCTGCGTTCTTATTCCTAAGAGCGATACGGCTACTATTGACAAAATCAAGAAAGCCATAGAAGCTGCAAAAGAAGCAGGCAAAGCTAAGCTTGCGGATAAGAATGGCAAAATACCTTCAAATCTCAAATTGCCTCTGCGTGATGGCGACGATGAGCGTGGCGATGACCCAGCATTTGAAGGCATGTACTTCATCAATGCCAACAGCCAGCGCAAGCCGAGTATCGTAGACAAAGACCTCAATCCTATCATGGAGAAAGAGGAGTTCTACAGTGGTTGCTATGGCCGTGCATCAATCAACTTCTATGCATTTAACGTTTCATCTAAGGGCATCGCGGCTGGATTGAACAATCTTCAGAAGCTTGAAGACGGTGAGATGTTGGCCGGTGGTTCTACTGCTGAAGAAGACTTCGGAGGTGAGAACGAATGGAATGATGAGCTGATGTAATTTCCTCTCTGCATCAGCAAGTATAGTAGTTTAATGGTAAAACCACAGAGCGCCATTGGTTTGTGTGCCTGTTATGCGGGTTCGAGTCCCGCCTATACTCCTAATTTTATAATATCAAATTAAGAAATAATGGCAAAATATCTTTTTATAGACGTCGAAACATTTTCCTCAGTAGATATTAAAGACTCTGGTGCCTATAAATATATAGAGTCACCAGACTTTGAGATACTGATTATAGGATATGCATTAGATGATGGGCCAGTTAACATTGTTGATTTAGCTCAAGGTGAAGAAATGCCTGAAGAGTTTGAAGAAGCATTACTTGACCCAGAGTGTATAAAAGTTGCTCATAATGCAGTATTTGAGCGCTTGAGCTTTAAGCGTATAGGATATAATGTTCCAGCAGAGCAGTGGTATTGTACCTCTGTAAAAGCTGCGTATTGTGGTTTACCACTTTCTTTGGACGAAGTATCAAAGGCTCTTAATCTTACAGATAAAAAGCTAGATACTGGTAAAGCACTTATTAAATACTTCTCATGCCCATGCAAAGCAACTCGAGTTAATGGCATGCGTACTCGGAATTATCCTGAACATGCTCCTGAAAAGTGGGAAATGTATAAGGAATATAACAAGTATGACGTACTTGCAGAGCGTGAGATATTTAAGAGATTAGAGGCATATATCATTCCTGATATTGAGCGCAAGATGTATGCGCTTGACCAGAATATAAATGATAGAGGTATTTTGGTTGATATGGAATTAGCAGAGTCTGCTATCGCAGTAGATAACACATATACTTCTATCTTAACGCAACATGCTCAACAGCTAACAGGGCTTGAAAATCCAAACTCGCCTGTTCAAATTAGGCAATGGATTGAAAAGACAACAGGATGTGTTGTTATGTCACTTTCAAAGGAAACAATGCCTGATTTAATGAAAGAGTTTGCAGATTATCCAGATGTTATTGAGTTGCTTAATATACGCAAAAAGCTCTCAAAAACGTCTATTAAGAAGTATTATGCTATGCTTAATTGTGCCATGAAAGACCATAGAGTCCGTGGTACATTTCAATTCTATGGTGCAAATAGAACTGGACGATGGGCAGGTAGGCTATTGCAATTGCAGAACTTATCAAAAAATCATATATCACATATAGAAGTACCACGTGAAATGATTAGAGCACGTGATTGGGAGTCGGTTGAGATGATGTATGATGATGTTGCAGATATTTTGTCCCAGTTAGTAAGAACAGCTCTTATAGCATCGCCTGGTAAAGTATTTAGTGTCGCAGACTTCTCAGCCATTGAGGCGCGTGTTATATCTTGGCTTGCAAATGAAAAATGGCGAATGGACGTATTCCGCGGAGACGGTAAAATCTATGAAGCTACAGGAGCAAAGATGTTTAATGTGCCAATATCTGCTATTACAAAAGGTTCAGTACTTCGTGACAAATCAAAGATTTCAGAACTTGCACTTGGTTATGAGGGCTCATTAGGAGCACTTAAACGAATGGGTGGTGAACGTATGGGCTTATCAGATACTGAAATGATGAGCCTGGTGCGTAAATGGCGCTCGGCAAACCCTGCAATTGTAGATATGTGGAAAGAAATAGACGAAGCATCGAAAGAGGCTGTCAGATATCAAAGGCCAGTATCATGCACATGTAGAAATATAATTTTCGACTGTAATGGTGAGTTTATGACAATACAATTGCCATCTGGCAGAAAGCTATTCTACTATGGACCTAAATTCAAAGATAAGAAGATAGGCCGTTCTACAATGCCAACTCGAGTATTATGTTACCAAGGAGTTGTGCAAGAAACTAAGCAATGGGGTGAAATTGATACGTATGGAGGTAAATTAACAGAGAACATTGTACAGGCTATTTCAAGAGATTTACTTGGCAATTCTATGTTAAATCTTGAGGCTAATGACTATCATCCTGTGTGCCATATACACGATGAGGTTTTGTGTGAAGTCCCAGAAGAGAATGCTCAAGCATACTATGAAGAAATGGCAAGCATTATGGGCACTCCTCCTGAATGGGCATCAGACCTTCCACTAAGAGCAGATGGATATACAACGCCATTCTACTTAAAAGATTAAAAATATGATTTGGTTGTGTTTATATATTGTTTACGCATATTATGCAAGTAGATAAATTGAAATACGATGAAAATTTGAGCATAGCAGTTGGACTAAACGTTTCAAGTAAAGTATGGAAAAATACCAAAACTACTTGGAGCAATTTAGTTCAAAAGCTAGCTACTCCTGTAGTAACCGCTGAAACATATAAGCGGTTTATAAGTGCCACAAAAGAAGAGCAGAGCAAGATAAAAGATGTAGGCGGATTTGTAGGCGGATTTCTTACAAATGGTAGGCGCGATAAAACAAATGTACTTTACCGCCAGTTAATTACATTGGATATTGACTTTTCTCATGAGAACTTTTGGTGGGACTTTACAATGCTATTTGATTGTGCTGCGGTTATTCATTCAACTCATAAGTCATGTCCTGAAAAGCCACGACACAGATTGATAATTCCACTTGATAGAGAAGTATCGCAAGAAGAATATCAAGCAATATCAAGAAAAGTTGCTGGAGACCTAAACATTGATTTGTTTGACCAGTCGACTTTTGATGTAAATAGACTTATGTTCTGGCCGTCTGTATCATCAGATATGGAGTATTACTTTGAATTTCAAGACGGACCTTTCCTTGAAGCTGATTATATCCTTGGGCTATATGATGATTGGCATGATACGAGCGAATGGCCAACTGCTACAGATAGCACAGATGTAATAATGCAAGCTATCAAAAAGCAAGAAGACCCAGAAGATAAAAAAGGCATAATTGGTGTTTTCTGTCGTACTTATACTATACAAGAAGCTATTGAGACTTTTCTTTCAGATGTATATACGCCAGCTGGAGAAGGGCGATATACGTATATAAATGGCTCTACAGCTGCGGGCTTAATAGTCTATGATGATAAATTTGCATATTCTCATCATGGAACAGACCCTGCTGGAGGTAGATTATGTAATGCATTTGACTTAGTTCGCATACATAAATTTGGCCATTTAGATACAGGCAAAGAAAAAGAAGACAAAGATAAAAAGAGCTTTAAGGCAATGGAAGAATTTGCCTCTAAGGACTCTACAACAAAAAAGCATATTGCTGAAGAAAAGTTTGCTGAAGCTAAATTCGAGTTTGCGGAAGAAGCAAAAGCAGAAGTTCCTGAAGAATATGATACTTCATGGACAGAAGAGCTTGACGCTAATACAAAAGGCGAATATGATAATTCTGCCAATAACTTGAATATAATAATTCAGCATGACCAATTCTTAAAAGATGTATTTAAGCTAAACATTTTTGATAATAAAAGATATGTTACACGTTCGTTACCATGGCGTAAAGTCGATACTGTGGAGCCTCTTCGTGATGTTGACTATTCTGGTGTTCGTAATTACATTGAGTGTGTTTATGGCATTGTGTCAAGTCAAAAAGTGGACGACGCGCTTGCGCTTGAATTTGAAAAGAAAAAGTTCCATCCGATAAGAGAGTATATATATGCTCAAAAGTGGGATGGCATACCGAGAGTTAATACATTATTGATTGATTATTTTGGAGCAGAAGATAACGCTTATACTAGAGCCGCCATTAGGAAGACGTTGGTGGCGGCTGTTGCGAGGGTATTCGAGCCAGGTATTAAGTTCGACACAGCGCTTATACTTGTCGGAGAACAAGGAACATATAAAAGTACTTTCGTTAAAAAGCTCGGCATGGAATGGTTCTCAGATACATTCACGACTGTGCAGGGCAAGGAGTCATTTGAGCAGATACAAGGAGCGTGGCTGATTGAAATGGCAGAGCTTTCAGGCCTTAAGAAAGCAGAAGTAGAGTCAATCAAGCACTACATATCAAAAAGAGAAGATATGTTCAGGCCGGCGTATGGTAGAACAGTAGAAACATATAAGCGTCAATGTGTATTTTTTGGTACTACTAACAACAAAGATTTCTTACGAGACCCGACAGGAAATAGGCGATTTATGCCTATAGACGTAAGGCCAGAATATGCTACAAAGTCTGTAAATGATGGCCTTACACAAGATGAAATAAATCAAATATGGGCTGAAGCATATCAACTATATTTGGCAAAAGAGCCTTTATACCTCGTTGGTGATGAAGATATAATTGCTAAGATTGAGCAACATAAACACTCAGAAGCAGATGAGCGAAAAGGTATTATTGAAGAATATCTTAATACTAAATTTCCAGATGATTGGGATAAAATGGACCTGTACGACAGAAGACGTTGGCTTGAAGACCCATTGTCTAAAAACGGTACAGTGCAAAAAGACTTTGTCTGCATTGCTGAAGTATGGTGTGAGTGCCTCGGCAAAGATAAGACAGAAATGTCAAGATATAATACCAGGGAGGTTAATGAAATTCTTAGGTCATTGCCTGAATGGGAAGCTATAGCATCCACTAAGAACTTTCCTTTATATGGTAAACAGAAATACTATAAACGTAAAGATAGCTTATTATGATAGCAAATTTTTATAAAACGCAATACGGAAATTACCGTAATTCTGTGCTTCTTGTAACAAGAAATATAGAACATATTCCATCTGTCAAAACGGTCGTTATATACAATGACCAAAAGTTTTTGGTTGACAAGCTGGAATTTAATTTGGATAAGTGTGAGTATAACATTTATATGGCCAGGTTATGAAATACGTAATACTAAAAGCTGTATGCAAATTCTCTGATGGTTCTTTAAGAACAATAAAATATGATGAAAACCATGTAACAGAAGAGAATGCTTGCGATGATATAGCTCAATTCAAGAAAAATCTTAAAGATAAGCTTAACCAGCCATTGCAAATACTCGGAGTAACTGTAAGTTCAATAAATTTAACTTATGAAGAAAGAGACGGTAGACAGTGAAAAAGTTGTAGAGCGCAAATTGGTTGAGCTTGTTAAAATAAACGGTGGTATGTGTATAAAGCTGCTATGCGACCAACTTATAGGCTTACCAGATAGAATGTGCTTATTTCCGGGCCATAAAATAGTTTTTGTGGAATTAAAAACAACTGGACGAAAGCCTAAGCGCATACAGGCATATATGCACAATAAGCTTAGAGCTTTGGGCTTTAGAGTTGAAGTAATAGATACAATAAAAGGCGTTGAACAATTTATAGATAGTATAATTTATGATAAGTAACATAGTTGCATTTATAATAGGTGCTTTGTTTGGTTTAGCTTGTTTAGCTATATTTAACAGTAACAAAAGATGAAAGAAACAGATTTACATAAATACCAATTAGCCTGTGCGGAGCATATAATTACTCACCCATTTTGTGGAGTATTTCTTGATATGGGATTGGGTAAGACAGTATCAACACTGACAGCTGTAAACTATTTGATGTTTGACTATCTTGAGATTAACTCGGTGTTAGTCATAGCACCAAAACGAGTTGCTGAATCTGTTTGGCAAGAAGAAGCAGAGAAATGGGACCACTTAAAGCATTTGCGCTTTTCTAAGATTATAGGTACTGCTAAACAGCGAATAGCAGCTGTTATGGAAACAAAAGCTGATATTTATATCATATCAAGAGATAATGTTGCATGGCTTTGTGCTTTATATGGCGGAGGCAAATTACCTTTTGATATGGTAGTAGTCGATGAGCTTAGCAGTTTTAAGTCTTATAAATCAGAGCGTTTTAAGGCATTACGCAGCGCAAGACCTTATCTTAAAAGGTTAGTAGGACTAACTGGTACACCTGCTCCAAATGGACTTATTGATTTGTGGCCTCAAATATATCTTATGGATAGAGGCGAGCGCCTTGAAAAGACAATATCCAGATATAGAGAAAGGTATTTTCGGCCAGGTCAAACGAATGGTCATGTCGTATATTCATACGATTTGATGAGTGACTCAGAATATCTAATACATAAGAAAATAGAGGATATTTGCATAAGCATGAAAGCCGATGATTATCTTGAAATGCCGTTTAGGACAGATAACTATATAAAGCTTAGAATGCCTGAAGCTCTAAAGAAGCAATACGATGACTTTGAAAAGAATAAAGTGCTTGACTTAATAAGTGCTACTGAAACGATTGAGCAAGAAGACGAAAATGGTAATTCAGTATTTGTTGAAAAGCCTGTGGAAGTAAACGTAGTCAATGCCGCTGCCCTTTCAAATAAATTACTTCAATTTGCTAATGGAGCTATATATGATGAAGAAAGAAATGTGTTTCCAATTCATGATATTAAGCTTGAAGCTCTTAAGGAGATAATTGAAGATGCAAATGGCCAATCTGTGCTTGTAGCATGGACCTATCAATTCGATAGGGATAGAATCATGGAATATCTTAAAAAATATAAGCCAAGAGAGCTTAAAAATAATAAAGATATTGAAGACTGGAATGCTGGCAAAATACAAGTTATGTCGGCGCATCCAGCATCAGCAGGCCATGGACTTAATCTTCAAGCAGGAGGTAGCATAATAGTTTGGTTTGGGCAAACATGGAGTCTTGAATTATATCAGCAGTTTAATGCTCGATTATATCGACAAGGACAGCAAAATCATGTCGTTATAAATCATTTGATATTGCAAGGCACTCATGATGAAGACGTAATCAGAGCACTTAAAGCAAAAGATAAAAAGCAAAATGCCTTAATGGATAGCATAAAAGCAAAAATTGACAAATATAAAAAATTTATGTAATATGGGACGTAATGGAAAACAAGCTCCGGTATTTCCGGAAATGGTAAAATTTGTTAACGATAATGTTGGCAAAGTAGTAAGTTCAAAAGAAATTTTGCTTGGTAAAGAGCCAGGTAGAAACTCAGAAACCGCATATCTTTATAAGTTTGTAAAGCTTGGATATGTAGAGCCTGTAGACGATAATAGTTTTGTGAAAGACAAAACAGCAAGCTTTAAGGTAATAAAAGAATTTCCTAAACATTACAACTCCGTTATGTTTATGGATGAACTGAGAGTGGCAAATGGGTATATACCAGATAATCGTAAAGTATATTGATATGAAAGCAACAGATGTACAAATAGGTGGTAGCCATTATAAAGATATGGCTATGCAACCAATAGAGCTTATAACTGCTTTAAGATGCTCTTTTATACAAGGATGCATTATAAAATATATTAGCAGGTATAGAGCTAAAAATGGAGCACAGGATATAAAGAAATGTATTCATTATGCTCAGTTAGCTATTCAGTTAGGAGATAAAAGAAGATGCAATGATAAAGCTCTCTCTCTTAATATAAATAAGTTTATTATTAAAAATAAGCTAACGATACTTCAGCGGAGAATTATTACTCAAACTGCATATAATAATTATGAGCAAGTTATTCAATTTTGCAAAGAATTACTGCAAATAGAATATCCAGAAGAGCAATAAAATCTGGCCAAGTTAAGAAGTGTTAAGTGAGTGCATTTTATAATGAAAAAAATTTTCTATTCTCGGAGAAAATTAGTATATTTGCATATCTAAATAAAGATAATAAAATGGACAAGAAAAGAACCTTTCAGCAAATAGCCAAAGATATAAAGTCAACATGGCTTAATGTATATTTTGGCGCAGTGCCTTATTTAGAGGCAATGCTAACACTTGATACTTCAGACCCGAATGCTATGTATTTTTATGATACTGCAGGAGATATTGTTAGATACTTCTTGGCAAATGCACAAACATTTAGAGGCGCTGATGCAAAAAGATTAAAAGAAGAACTTAAAAATTTAGTAGTGTAATGAAGAAAATAATTATCGGACTATGTGTTATCATAGTAATACAAGCTTTATGTATTGTCTATATGAATAGTGCTATAGGCCAAAATACTAAGTATATAGAAGCTTTAGAACAATATACAAAAGCTCAAATATATAAGAAAGATGCACAGCTTTATCTTATGAATTCTCTATGGAACAACCCAGAAGTTCATAAGCTATTGGCCGACTCTTGTAAAATGGATTGTATTAACTATAAAAACGGTAAATAATCATGGCTAACATCTTAGAACAAGCAAATAAAATCGTAAATGAGCGCTCAGAAGAAAAAGAGCGTCAATACGGACCGTTTCAAGCATCAATGGAAAGAGCTGCTGCTCTTTATAATCTGATGTCACCCAAAGACCAACAAATAACAACTGCTGGTATGTATAGAGCTATGATAGCTCTTAAGTTATCACGTGAGGCTTATGCACACAAAGAGGATAATCTTCTTGATGCAGTAGCTTACATGGGCTCTATGAATGACTATCTGGAAGAGCATAAAGATATTTTCAACAAATAAACAATTTTTTAATTATGGCAAAAGTGTATAACACAACAGACCTCAGACCTGACCAGGCCTTTGAGCGTCACGTATTCCACAGAGACCAATTTGCGCATTATCTGCGATGGACTCATATCTTGAAAGAAGCCAAGATTGGCGAGTCCATTGTTGATTTTGGCTGTGGAGCTGCTAACTTGCTTGAGGTATTATACCGAAACAAGTTTAAGCAGAAAGAATATATCGGTATCGATATTCGCGAAAAAACAATTCAAGAGGCAGCTGAGAAGTATGCCAATGTACCTTGGGCTCATTTCTATGTTGCTGACCTTGTTAAAAACTACATGGATTTCAGCAAGTTTAATGCTGACAAAGTCTGTGCTTTTGAAGTGCTCGAGCATGTTGGCAAACAGAATGCAGATGCATTTTTGGAGAACTTTAAGGCTTGTGGCAATAATAATGCTACTTATTACCTTTCAACTCCAAACTATGACCCATCTGTAGGAGCAGCTGGTAATCATACTTATGACTCAGGTGATGGTCGCGGAGTTGATGTGCAAGAGTTTGACCATTGGGAACTCGAAGGCATATTGTTGAAGCATTTCAACATAGTAAAGAAGTTCGGTACATTTGCTTCAGCTAAAGACTATAAGCCACTGATGAACGATTGGCAACAGAAAATGTTTGATGCTCTTAAAGAGTATTATGACTCAAACCTCATTGCCAATATCATGGCTCCTATGTTCCCAGATGCTTCACGTAATACTCTTTGGGTATTAAAGCGTAAGCCGGGAGATGTAAAAGTTGCTCCTAAAGCCACTGAGCAACCAAGTTTATTCGATGACGATTTAATGTAACAGATATGTTGAACTTAATTGCTAATTTGGCATCATTATGAAAAGTTTAATTTCAGTAACTCCAAGAGAGTTTAAACGCGACTTCAATGAAGTAATGGAAATGTGCACAGATATGTGCATGACAACCAATCAGGAGATTATTATCACTGTTCCTACGAGCAGAAAGTCAAATACTCATGCAGAAATAGCCAAGCTTATTCCTGTAGAAGGAGGTATTAAGTATGAGTACAATAAAGAACTTATGGATAAGCATGGCATTAATGCTTCTAATCCTAAGCTTTCAAAAATTGGAGCTATCATGGCTGATGCTTTTGAAAAAGAAGGAGTTTACAGCCTTATAAGTCCAGAAGTTGAACATAGACTTGCTAGAGCTGTAGAAACAGCAGCTAAGGAACTTGTTAAAATGATGTAGTCATGAAATTTGCAAAAATAAGAAATGTAAAGTCCCCTGTTCGTGGGACTGGTAAAGCAGCAGGAATTGATTTTTTCGTTCCTAACTTTGGCAGTAACAAAGGCTTTATTGTAAATCCAGGAACTGATGTTTTGATACCATCAGGTATTAAGATGGAAATTCCAGAAGGATATATGCTTATGGCAGCTGATAAATCAGGAGTTGTAACTTCTAAATGGGCTTGCCTTGGAGCTGGTAGAACACCGAAAGCAGAAGCATTTGAAAGCATCGTTATCCTCGGAGCTAAGATTGTAGATGAAGATTACCAAGGTGAAATTCATATACATGTTGTTAATGTCGGTAAAGCCAAGGTCCACATTAAGCCAGGTATGAAAATAGCACAATTTATTCTTGTGCCTGTATCGTATGAAGGCCTTGAAGAAGTTTCTGAGTCAGAGCTTTTCAGCCGTTCATCTGAACGTGGTGATGGAGCACTCGGGTCTACTGGGTCATACTAATGATTGATTTTCACATTATTCTCGCGTGCAATATCGCGCTTTAAGTACATGAATGATTGAATAATAATGGAATAGCAAGCGTGCTCTAGAACGCGCGAGAATATATAAACTTTAAGCACATGAAACAGCTCAAGAAGAAAACAGTTGAAATTCCACAAGTCGTTTATACAGACCAATTTCTTAGATTTGTGGCTGTTTATGCCAACAGATTTAAGGCCACAAATGGATATGGCAGATGGCTTGCTGAATATAGACGAATGGATGAGCATGGATGGTTTAAGCCAGAAAAGTTGAGAGAGCTTTATGTCGATATATTAAAAGATACAAGCACATTGTCTTATATATACTGGGATGCTGTACATTATATTTGTATACAAGCTCTTGATGCTACCAAAGCTTTTGTATCAGCCAATTCATTTGAAATAAGAGTAATTACTGGCGAAATAGCATTTGATGATAACGACGAAGAACTTACAGGCTTATCTATGGAAGAAGCAATAAGTATTTGCAATGCCATGAATGAGGAAGCTGAAGAGTTGTTGTTTAGAGTTTATAACAGTAATACTAATAAGTTGATAGCATGACAGACAAAGAAAAAGTTACTTGACGCTATTAGAAATACAACACCTAAAGATGATGAGTTATCGATGTATAATATAGGAGGATGGGATTAGTATGGGAAAAATGCAATATGGAGTATTTGACTCAGTAGGTAAATTACTAAGATACTTTAATACCTACAAACAGGCTGAGACTTTTAAAATATCTCAGCAAAGATACGATTGGAGTGTTAAACAAATTTGGGTAAAATAGTTATGAACATAGCTTATAAAAATGCTACTGAGGCTTTTGAAGACCTATATGCTTTTATTATGGGCCAAGGAGTAAATACTAATGTTGGAACAAAAGCTATTTACAATGTTGGTTTTTATTTACTTAATCCTCAGCAACGTGTCATAACAACAGAATGGCGTAAATTCAGCGAACGATATGCAGAGCGCGAATATGCCTGGTATATGTCTGGAGATAGGAGTGTAGCTGAAATTAAAAAGCACGCTCCTATGTGGGATAAAATGCATGGTGGAGATAACATTGTCAATTCTAACTATGGATGGCAGTGGACTCGCAATGGCCAATTGGCAAAGTGCATTGAACAGCTTAAAGAGAATAAAGATACTCGTCAAGCTTGGTTTACTATATTTGACGGTAAAGAAAAAGATGACTATGAATATGATACACCTTGTACACTATCAGTCGGATTTGATATTAAGCCTCAAATAGGAACTCTTGATATGTGTGTAACTATGCGAAGCAATGATTTGGTTTATGGCTTTTGCAATGACCAATATTGCTGGACAAAGCTTCAACAATTAGTTGCGGATGAGCTCGGTGTGCCAATAGGCACTTATTACCATTTTGCTCATGATTTGCATATATATAAGAGACACTTCGATATGCAAGAAAAGTATTATAAACAACAACTTAAAAACTTATAAAAATGAAGCTGGAAGATTTGAAAGTTATTGATATTATTCAAATGCCTCAGTTTGAAAAGCATATTAAGGCTTTGATTAAGGACTTGTACTTAACTCGTACAAAGATTATGGATGGAAGTCCTTATGTTCAATTCAAAAGAGGCCCCATTGAAAGATTGCAGGAGAAAAATGTATTTGGGCCTAAAGCTCTTGCTGCTCTTTACGCGAAAGTAGTCGATAAGACTATAAATACAAGCGAATATCCTTCTACACTTAGAACTTTTATTAAAGGAATAGGTGATGAAGCTTTTCATAGAACTTATGTTGAATTAAAGCAAGCAGAAGAGGGAGAAAAAGTAGAAACAATAATGGTTAAAAAGGAAGAAGATGAAAAAGGTACTTAAATTTTTGTGGAGATATGTAGGTGTACTTTATTTCCCTATATATCTATTAGCCTGGGTATTGCATAAAATAGCAAGACTCGTGCTTGCAATCGCATACTTTGGATTGCTTAGCAAGCAAGCTGGAAAAGATATAATCAAGTCGTTATTTAAGTGGCATGGAAGATATTAAGCAATATGGAGACTTAACCGAAAAGGAACTCTTTGAATTTCTCGATGAAATTAAAAGCGATGATGAGGATATTCAAGAGGCTCAATCTGAGGCGATTGAAAAAATTACCTTGGAAGAAGAGCATGTTGAATTATCTGAAGAAGAGCAGGAAAACAGAGAGATTGAAGCTAGATATGGAGATAAAATGCCATGGACAGGCTTGGGTCCAAACAATTGCCAAGGTGTAAAACTGTTTGGACCTGAGGGACAGCGCAGAGCTGCGATGGCTAGCATAGAAGCTAAAAGGAAAAAGTCTCAACGGCTTAAAGAAGACAGAATACGTATTCAGCGTGAAGCTTTCAGGCAAGAATATATACGCCTGAGTGACCCTATAGGAAATGAAAGGATTAAGCTGTTAGTTTCATCACTTGTTAAAGAACACACAAGAATGGTTGATAAATACTCAACTTATATAAACAAGCGATTAACTACTTTACTTAATCCTTTTATTCCACGTAGGTTAAGAATATGTAAAAGCTTATATCCTGACTCAATTCGTCCATGTCCTGGCTTTTTATATAAAGCGAGTGAGGAATATGGTGCTGGATTAACTTTCTGGGCAATGCCAAATATCCCATATTACTTTGCTCAAAATACAGAGCAAAAAGTTCTTATGGAGCATAAATCGCCATTCTTGGTAAATGTAGACCAGTCCATAAAGTTCTATCATGAGCATCTTAAAAAAAGAGCAGACAAAGAGCTTAAATATGCTTCTTTAATATATCAAAAAGGCATATATTCATACTTTGACCTGTTAAGGCTTAATCCATTTTGGTATGAAGTTTTATATAATGATTTGCAAAACAAGATTAAAGAAATGGTATGAAAAGTAATAACACTAAATTAGCATTGCCAAGAATTTTAATCTATCAAGATGAAGACTGTAAAATCCTGGTAGATTATTTGGTGTATAACGGCTTTCAAGTAATAACCTCAACTGAATATGATATACTAATCAAAATCAGAGAAAAGAATTATGACTTATGCATATTAAGCCATTATAAAACAACAGATGCCTCTATGAGGCTAAAGCCATTAAAATTTTTGCGCAAATCAGATGATAAAATACCGGTAATAATGGTATCGGATAAGGCCCGATATGAGTATGTTATTGAAGCATTTGATGAAGGTGCAGATGATTACGTTATAAGACCATATAACATTGAGGAGCTTATAAGAAGAATAAAAGCTGTTCTAAAAAGATGTGGCGTGCGAGTAAGAAGTATAGAGCCATCTTATGAGATAGGCGATTACCTGTTTAATACAGTAGATAAAATTCTTACTATAGGCAATGTAAAAACACAGCTTAATAATAAACAAAGCCAAGTTCTTGCTTTATTATGTGCCTATAAAAATGAAACATTACCTAAGAAAATACTTATGCAACAAGTATGGACTGATGATAACTACTTTAATAAACGTAGCTTAGACGTCCATATATGTATGTTGCGAAATATGCTTAAAATGGATAACCGAGTAGCTATAGAAACCATACGAGGAGTCGGCTATTCTCTCGTTATAGAAGAAGATGAAAGCTTAATGTAAAAAAGGCAGACTACAGAAAAGTAGTCTGCCTTATATTTCTCTCGTTCACTTGTTAAGCTACACACTTTTTGAAATTCTTCAAAAAATACAAGCTCATTTTTCCTGTCACAAAATCCTCATCTTGATTGCCTGTATGAAAACACTTAAGGCCATATTTATTGGTATAAACCTTAAAATCACCGCGTAATTCTCTCGTTCCAGTTTGGTTATTAAACCACCACACTCTAATATGATTTGCATCAAGCCATTTTATTTGCTGCTGAATATATTTAGTAAGGTTCTCATATTCATCATAATCGGCTTGGTCTTCAACATACGGAACAAAGGTGCATTCTATAAGGTCTGAGTCATCAACTGCTTTCCAATCATCTTCTATATAAAAATTATTGGAAAACATTTCAGATACCTCATTAGCTTCTTCCAAATTGTCTTCGTCTAATGGCTCTTCGCCATAATACAAAAAGCAAAAAGCATCATTTGATATTTGCAAAGTCTGCTTTTTGCTGTAATCTAAAACAAAATTACTCATTTATTCTCCCGTTCTATAGTTTCACGATATTTCTTCTCAAGCTCCGCTATTTCATCTAAAGCAGCTTGAGGCTGAACTAATTGAACAGCGATTGGCAGTTCATTTTCTTCTTGCATTGCTTGAACTGACTGAGAGCCATCAAGCAAATTCTCTTGCTGTACCTCTTGGGTATTCTCTTGTTCATTTATTTCCATATTGCAATTATTTATTTTTGTTCAACATTTCTCTCGTTGGGCCTTGTGATATTCTCCTGTCCAATTGTGGCGGATATTCTCTCGGCCATTTCCTCTGTTAACTCCTGTGCCACACTCGGGGTCCAATGTGGACAATTGCCGCATAGTCCACTGTGCACGCGGGCTACACAGCTTGTACATTCAGGCATAAGCTGTTTAATCATAATGGCCATGCGGCTTTTATGTATTCTAGTGTGTAACATTTTTTAACAGTTTCACTTTTGTTCTTTTATAAGCTAAAATACAAAATAATCTTGATATAAATCACTGTTTTACAGACTTTAACATAAAAATTTTTCACTGGTTTATTGCGGCTTTAATATAAAAATATAGAGCTCTAAACGCCTCGAAAATATATGAAATTTCATTATTCTCGTTCATTCTCTCCTCATTTCTTTTTATAGATTTAGTTTACTATTATTCTCAAATAAAAGTGTCCTAGAAGCCAAAAAAATGAGTCAACTTTTTAGCCATAAATTTAACAGCTATTTATATAACTGCTTGGTGGCTTAAAGCTCAGGAAAATCTATGCCTCAATTCATATTATAGGCTTTATAAAAATACATTGATAGATACACTTCTTTTGACCTCTATCGCGTCAAATTGAGTTAACCCATGTTATAGTACACCTAAAGCCTAAAAGTGTTCTAGAACGCGAAAGAAGCATGTTTCTATGAGTTTACATATTTTAACATAAATCACAATAATACAAAAATAGCTGCATACTTAGATATGCAGCAAAAAAAAGAGCCGCCTCTTTCGAGACGGCTCCATGGGAGAAACGGTGTCAGGTGGCTGTGTTATGCAAGTGACTCCTCTTCGGCTGTAGTCTCAGCAGGAGCTTCGGCAGTTTCTCCATTTGCCTGACCGGCAAGATATTCATCCAGCTCCTTCTTTGCATCCTCGAGCTGCTTCTTTTTGGCTTCCAGTTCTTCCTGAGCTTTCTGCAGCTTCTCTTCTGCCTTCTTCACATTCTCCTCGCAGCGAATTACGCGGTCCTGAGGAGTAAGCGGAGCGCGGGTTGCTGCTGCCTCACGACGCTCCAAATACTTGGCATTGAGCTGTGCACCTTCTTCGTCGAACTCTTCGGCAATCTTAATGCCCTCGGCTTTCACAATCTTGTGCATAGTCTTCGTTGCAAGCGGATTGCCTTCGATAGGAGCCGGAACTGAAATGCGGTAGAGCAAGCGCTGAGCTCGTCTGTCAGGCACGATTGCCACGATACGGCCAACTACCATTTCAATGTGCTCTTCACCGTTTTCATCTGTAGTGCGGTATTTCTCAAATTCTACCGTTTTACCTACGTTGCCGATAACTTCGTTAACCTCTTCGGCAATTGCTTCCGGCGTCCATTCAACTTTGTCTGCCGGATCTTTTGCTTTGCGAGCACGGGCTTTTTTCTCCGGCTCAACAACTTCATCCAGAATGCGAACGAGATTGCTGTCGTGTACCTTAATAATGCGGCGTCCGTCGTCTGTCTTGATTGCATAAAGCACCTTATTGCTGCGCTTCTCTTCAATCACTCCGGCGATATAGCCGTCAACCCATTCTGCGGTGTTGAAAGGAACTGCCTGACAACGATGGTTAACGTTCTTCTTCAGCTCTTCGGCCAGCGCGTGACGCTCCTCGTCGGTCATCTTCGGCTTTTTCTCCTGAGTTGCCTTGCTGCTATTGTAAAGCGGGTTGAGCCCGCCATTTTCTTCAGCTGCCTTGATAGCTGCTTCTTCCTCAGGGCTGAGCTGAGTTTCTTCTTCACTTGCAGGAGCGGCAGGAGTCTCTTCTGCGGTTGCCTCAGGAGCTGCAGGAGCAGCGGGGGCCTGAGCCTGTTCACGAGCTGCAAGTACGGCTTCGATAGCCTTCTTGTCTTCATCACTTGCTGTTGCCAAAAGAGCATTCAGCTTCTTCGTTGTCATCTGTGAAAATTTCTTCGTTGCCATAATACTGTAATTTTTGAATTGTTATTAAAATGTTATTGTTTAATTTTGATATTGCAAATATACTATGTTTTTTTTGAATTATTGAGCCGCTTTGGGAACTTTTTTCCAAGTTTTATGTTAAAAAATATCAATTGAGTTTCTTAAACGGCCCTAAGAGTCCGAGAGTACTTATATTATATCCCTCCTTGCCAAAGAATTTGAGTGCCATATTAGCCAATTTCGTTGTCCCTAAGGCATCCGAAGACGCTACTATGATAGCTACACAACCCTCATCGTTGGACACGATAGCGCAATCCGAAATGGCTTCTACGAAGTCCTCCATGCTGTTCAAATTCTCTCGAGTGGCCTCAACTTGAAGACGATAAACCGTTACAAACATTTCTGTCTTTTTCATGCCTTTACTTTTTTAGTTATCTGTTGTTTTTCTACTGTGATGCTGAATACCTTATGAGCCACCGCAAAATGAATTGTTGACTCTGAGTTAGTTTGTTCAACCGCAATTGTCGGTGTTAAAAACAATGTATCTGACTTGTTTGTTGAAAATTTTACTGTTACCATTTTTGTTGAAAATTTTACTGTTACCATAATGCTGTAAATTTTGAATTGTTATTGAATTTGCGCCGCTGGCGGTATCGCTCCGCGCTTAAAGCCAATCCTCTTGCAGCGGCTAAGGTTATGCATTTTCTTGAGAAGTGCCGTCCCATTCTGTTACTTGCTCGAGTACAATGTACCGGCGTTGCTTTGTGCGACACATGAGAGCCGCATAGCTGTCTGCATCTGCTTTGTTATCAAACTTCTCCACAACTGTGGGATTGAAGATACTGCCTTTATAGGCAACTGCTACATAAAAAACTGTTGTTTCCATATTGCTGTAAATTTTAGTTGTTACCATATTCGTTATATCTTTTAAGTTATATGCAAATATACTACTTTTATTTTAATCTGGTTACTGCTTTAAGAACTTTTTTTCGTTAAATAATGTTGGTTATTTTACGCCCATTCTTGCTGTAATTAATAATATTTAGGTCTGATAGGTCATAATAATTCTCTTGTACGGCACGCGTCAATTCTCTTGCAGCGCGTACTACTAAATTAAATTTATCCATATTATAGTTTATTTTAATTCTCTCGGCAATATTGCCAATTGTGCCCAGCAGGAGAGTCGAACTCCTGTGCAGCCTTCCCGGCCTGGGCTAAATATCCGCATCAGCGGATATTTACGCCGTTTTCGTCCACGGTTATTATTTCAAGCAGCATTGCCTCTCCCGGTATTTCTCTCGTTTCGACAATTTTCTTGCCGTCCTCCTCCCGTTCGGTTGTTTCCTTTTTCGGCTTATTTTCCTTATAAATGCAGTACGTATGGCCGTAATAACCGCTCAGGTCATTTCTCTTGTCGGCCTCTTTCAGACATTCCAAAATATTTTTTTCGGCATAATAATGGCATTCACTGGCAAACATTCTCTCGCCGGTTATAGCACAGCTGTCAATACGGATTTCTCCCGCGTTAATTTTCTCGTTGTCCAGAACTGTCAGGACGAAACGATAATTTCTGTTAATTTTCATTGCTGTAAATTTTTGTTAATAATTCTCTTGTACCCAGCAGTGAAGTCGAGTCACTGATGCCGCAATTCTCTCGGCCATTCTCCCGCCTGGGTTATTTTCCTGTTAGGCTATGATTTTAGCCATTCTCCCGCCTGGGTTATTTTCCTGTTAGGCTATGATTTTAGCCATTCTCC
>ERZ827452.520-NODE-520-length-51610-cov-5.307342_pt1 | contig 51610 bp, 60 predicted proteins | sample MGYA00519866_ERZ827452 | MGnify/ENA primary metagenome ERZ827452 (study PRJEB31778, sample SAMEA3449307) | human gut metagenome | biome: human gut; feature: human-associated habitat; material: faeces | place: United Kingdom | collected 2010/2012 ... | reverse complement strand
ATAGACTTAAGTGGGGAAGGCTTAATTTATAATTAAAACAATCAATTTACCCCACTGCAACCAATAAATTTACACACCAAAAAAAGATAGAAAAAACACCTAATTTTGCATAACACAAAAAAGCAGATGTATCTTTCTATCTCTACTTACATCTATTTCAAATTCAATTAAACTATCGGTGTGTGTGTGTGTGTGTGTGTGTGTACAGCCCCAATGGTTTCAGTCATCATCATTTCAACATTTCTCCTTTGTACTCTTTTTCCAATCATTAATTTACAATCTAATTTTAGCATTTACCAAAACCATAGTCAACACAAATAACAATAATGTAATTTAGTTGTAAAATTTCTGTCACATTTTACAACTAAAATTCAATAAATAAACTTACATACTAAATCATAACTATAACCTATTTTTAGGAGTGTCCCTTTTTGCAAATTTTTTCGAAAAAAGGGCGTCCCTTTTAGACTTTTTTTAATCTAATTGTATAAAATAGAAATTTTAGGAAAGTATATAAGTAATATACAAAAAACGGAGGTTGATTATTTATGGAAAAACATATTATCGTTACTGGTTCTTCTACTATATCTTGGAAAGATGCAATCGTACAAACTGTAGCTGAAGCTTCTAAAACCATAGATTATATTACTAATGTAAAAATATTAGAGCAACATGCTAAAGTAAATGGTAAAAAACTTATAGAATACTATGTTGATTTAGACTTAAGCTTTACCATAGACAGAGATAGAGATTAATTTTATATATCAATTTATTTATAAGGAAGTGATTTATATGGATCCTTTAGAGAATCCTCAAAAATATAGTGAATATGTAGATAAAAAATCACCTAATTCTCCAATATTAAAAAATTGTTTTAATGCCTTTTTGGTAGGTGGTTTAATATGTTCTATTGGACAAATTATATTTGATTTTTGCACATATAAAGGCTTAGAAACTCAAAGTGCAAATACTGTAGTTGCAATAATCTTAATAGGAATAGCAGCTTTCTTAACAGGTCTTAACATTTTTAATAAAATAGGAAAATTTGCAGGTGCTGGCTCTTTAGTTCCTATAACAGGATTTGCAAATTCAATAGTTTCTCCTGCAATAGAATATAAATCCGAAGGTTATATTATGGGAGTCGGCGGAAAGATGTTTACTGTAGCAGGTCCCGTGCTTGTATTTGGTATTTCATCTTCTGTAATTATAGGAATTATAGCTTGCTTATTCTCATAGTTTTTATCTTATTAATGAAAGGATGATTTTTTTGAATAAATTAGGTAAACAAACAATTAAATTTGATGCACCTCCTACAATTACAGAAGTTGCCTCTATAGTTGGACCTAAAGAGGCTCAAGGTCCTCTTGCTAAATACTTTGACAAATGTTTAGATGATGAATTCTGGGGTGAAAAAAGTTGGGAAAAAGCCGAAAGTAAAATTATTAAAGAAACTGTAAATATGGTTATTGCTAAGTCTAATATTCCATCTTCTGAGATTGACTTTTGCTTTGCAGGAGATTTACTAAATCAATGTATATCTTCTAGTTTTGGATTAAGAGAAATCAATATTCCATTTTTCGGCGTATTTGGTGCTTGTTCTACTTTCGTCGAAAGTATGTGTTTAGGCTCTGTATTTATTGAAAGTGGTGCTGCAAAAAACGTACTTTGTTCTACATCTAGCCATTTTTGTAGTGCAGAAAAGCAATTTAGATTTCCATTAGAACTAGGGAATCAAAGGCCTCCTACATCTCAATGGACAGTTACTGGTTCTGGTGCTGCTATCTTATCTGCTACTGGCAATGGTCCTTTTATTACTCATATTACTCCAGGGAAAATTGTTGACATGGGTATAAAAGATGCTAATAACATGGGCGCTGCAATGGCTCCTGCTGCCTTTGACACCTTAATTACTCACTTTGAAGATACCGGCAGAAAGCCAAGTGATTATGACCTTATACTTACTGGTGATTTAGGTTATATTGGAAAAGATATTGTAAAAGATTTATGCAAAACAAAAGGTTATAACATTAGTGCAAATTATAATGACTGTGGAGTTTTAATTTTTGATAAAATGACTCAAGACACACACTCTGGTGGTAGTGGTTGTGCATGCATAGGGACTGTTTTTTCTGGTTATGTTTATAAACAATTGCAAGAAAAAAAGATTAATAAAGTATTGTTAATAGCTACTGGTGCTTTAATGAATTCAACTAGTAGTCAACAAGGTGAAAGCATCCCTGGTATAGCTCATGCCATCTCTATAGAAAACTAATATCTAGAAAGGACTGTGAATAATTATGGAATTTTTACAAAGTATTGATTGGATGATGCTACTACGTTGCTTTATTGTTGGTGGTATTATTTGTATAATCGGTCAAATTTTAATTGATAAAACAAAAATGACCTCTGCTAGAATTTTAGTTCTTTTTGTTACCGTTGGAGCTATTTTAGGTGGTCTTGGTATATATAAGCATATTATTAACTTTGCAGGATGCGGAGCTACTGTTCCTCTTACTGGTTTTGGTGCTAACCTTGCAAAAGGTGCAATAGATGCGGTAAAAGAAATGGGACTTTTAGGAGCATTTGTTGGTGGTGTAAAATCTGCTGCCGGCGGAATAGCTGCTGCTGTCTTCTTTGGTTACTTAGCCTCTCTAATTGCAAAACCTAAAATAAAAAAGCAATAAGGGACGCCCCTTTTTCGAAAAAATTTGCAAAAAGGGACACTCCTTTATCTTTCTTTTAAAATTACTATTTATTTTTTATATCTATATCTTAAGAATTTTATAACCGTGTCTTTAACGGCACGGTTACTTTTATCTTTTTATTTTATTATATACATCATACCAACTATATACTCTTGTTATATTTTCTCCTTCTACTTTGGCATTATAATTGTTATTAAAACACAATACTGGTATTTTGCTTGATATTTCTCTTACATTTTTTGGAGCATCTTCTATCATAAGTTCAATATAGTTTCCTACACAATAAGGCAATTTACTGCCTTCTGTATATACTATTTTATCATACTCTATATGATTTTCTTTTAACCATTTTGAAACAAATTCCTTCATTTTTCCGTAGTCTTCTCCTACAAGCCCATCTTCGTTTCTAGCGGTAACTATATAAATTTCATGTCCTTCTTTTTTTAGTTTTGATATAATTTCTGCTGCAAAATCTCTCACTTTATATTCAGTTGCATAATATTTTAAATATTTATTCCAAAATTTATCTGCATTTTCGTATGATATCCCAAGCATTTTATCTTCATCATATTCTTCTAGATTTAAATTATATTCTAAATTACTTTCTACACAAAACTTTATTCCATAATCATACAAAAATTTTTCAATGTCTGTTAAAACTCCGTCTATATCAATTCCTATCCTCATTTGATTTCCCTCTTTCTTCTATCATATATGATTTACCTACTTGCTTGAGGCAAACTACATACACTTATCTTCATTTTTATATTAATACTATACTATAAAAATAAATTCAAATCAATCAAATATAAAAAAAATATGACTGTTATGAAAAATAAATATTTGAATAAAGAAATTAGTGCAAAAAAATTGAAAAATGGATAAAAAAAACAAAATAATAAAATTATTACTTAAAAACTTGAGGAGTTCAGTAAGAGTATTGATTTCATTTACATAAAGTGTTATAATTCTAGATATCAGTAATATAAAAGAAAGGACTTTTAATTTATGGAAGATGATTTACAAGTAATATCGTTAGAACCCCAAAAAGTATGGTATGAAATTGTTAACAATAAACAAATTGTTAATAAAAAAACTTCTTATCAAGAGAAAGACAATCTACTTAAAGCTAAGAATTTTTTAAAAAATAAAAGTATCAAAATTAACGATATTCATTATTCTATTCAAGTCCCTAACATATATGCTTGGAATAAGAATACAAACATTTTATCTATGTCATATTGTCAAGGTGAAAATTTGGAATTACTGTTACGTAATCCTCATACAAGGCAAAGAGCCATCCCTTTTTTACAATCAACAATGCGATTCATCTTGGCACAACATTTTTATTGGCAAGATTATGCTCCTAGAAATATTATTATAGATGATGAAACTATATACTTAATTGATTTTGAAAAAGGATTAGATTTTTCAATAAATGATTTGCAATCTTTTTTCAGAAATCATGTTTTTGAAGAATATTCTTCTTTTCTATTGCCTAATGAATGCTTAATATCTTCTGAACAAATATTTTTTCCATCCATAAAAGAAAAAAATAAAAAAATTAATATTAGTGATATTAAAGTAAAACGCATAAAATCCATTGCGATTGCATTAGGTTATCCTGATACTATATCAATGAAAGAATATTTGAATATTCAAAAAATGATACTTAAAGCAGAAGAACCATTTTACAATGGTACAGAGCTTGTATTCCCAAGAGTACAACTAGTTAAAATGCTAGAAGATAAAAGTATAAATCCTTCTGTATATCAAAAATATGCTAATGAAATATTATTGAGAAATAATATTGTTCCTAGACAATTTACTATTGAAGAAGCAGAAAGAGATTAAATTCTAATCTCTCTCCGCTTCTTTTTTTTCCTCCATTTCTTGTTCAATAATTTTAGTCAATATTTCAATTTGCCCCATATACTTATCTTCTTCTCCAAATTCTTGTAAATCACTTTTTATGCTTTCAAGTCTTTGCATTGCACTATTCATACATATTCTGCTGCTATTATTTCTTCCTCTTATCAAAGCTTCTACTACAGAATTATATCTTCTATTTTTACCAGACGTTTTATATGTCATATTAGGATTTACTATATCTTCCGAACGCTCAAAAACTTCTACTTCTACTCCTCTTCTCTCTAAGGTTCCTGCAATATTCAAAAAATTATTATATTTTTTGTCATGGCTCTCTATTGTTGTCATTCTCCCTATTCCCATAGACTTTTTCATTTCTATATATCTTTCAAATATCGATAGTAATGATTCTTCTCTTGAAACAGCTAATAATCGAGCTACTATATCATAATTTACTTTATATTTTTGTAGTAAATCTAATGTATAAACAGATTTTCCCATGGTTCCTTCAAGAATAAAATTATAACCATTTTCTATTGCTTCTGCTGATAATCTTTCCATGATTTTTCCTGCTGACTTCCCTGTTATTTCAGAATATAAATCAGGATATCTCCTTGCTATTTCAAATGACTTTTTGTATAATCCTCTATACATATCTAAATCAAAAACTATTAAATCTTTGTTCATTTCTAAAAATTCTTTTTTCGTTTTTAAAACTATGCCACTCTTTCCTGCTCCAGGTTGTCCCCCTGTAAAAATTGCTATTGGTCTACCATGTGTTGGTGTGTAGTTTGCAAATGTAACTTTTCTTGCTTGTAAATACATTTCTTTAAATTCTTCATTTGTTATTGAATAATATCGTTTTATTTGCTCAATTTCATCCTTATTCATCACTATCCTCCAACACATCTCTTACTTGTTTACCATACTTTTTTATAATTTCCTCTATATCTCTCATATCTCCTTGATAAATTTTTTGTTTCAATTTTAATATTTTATCAATCATTTCATTATCATTATTTGAGATAGCACTTGCCATACACATTGACAAAATTTCCATCGCTACTTCGACTTTCACATGTTCTCTCACTAATAAATTCCTCCAAAACTATTTTATTGCTACATTATGGCATTTTTCTAATAGTTTTATAAATAAATCGTAATATAGCTCTATTGATTTTACAAATTGTTCACTATCAATTAATTTTTTCAATTCTTTAATTGATACCCATTTAGCTTCTGAAACTTCGCTTTTTTGTAATACTAGATTATTTATTTCAATATTATCTTTTACCAACCACACATCAACAAAGCCATGTTCTCTTTTAAATGATAACAATAACTCTATTTTATCTTTATCTATTTCAATCCCCAATTCTTCTTTGCTTTCTCTTATAGCTCCTTCCACAGAGGTTTCCCCTGAATCTACAATTCCTCCTGTAAAAGCCCATTTACCTGGATTTCTTTTTAAATTTTCATTTCTTTTTTGTATCAAAATCTCTCCTCTGCTATTTAAAATCCATACATGCACTGACAATTTATATTCGCCGTCTTCAGGCTCTCCATCTTCTCTTATAAAGGTTTTGTTTAATTTTTCTCTTTTTCCATTATATAAATCTATAATTTCCATTTTTAATCATTCCTCCATCTCATAATAAATCTATTTTTTCAAAATCATCAGGTACAAATACTTTTCCATTATAATATTTTTGGGCATCTTCTATAAATACTTTTTTTCTATTTCTCAAATCATTATCAATTGTATGCGATAATATTACATTTTCTACATTTAATCTTTCACACAATTGTGCTACATATTTTACTGTACTATGATGATGTTTTTCAATAGGATTATATTTTTCTGCCTCCTCTCCCGCCATATATGCATCTGCAAATAGCCAACTACTATTTTTTACATATTTTTCAGTCAATTTTGAACAAGTCTCATCTCCTATAAAAGTAAAACTTTTATTGTTATCTAATAACATTGAAAATCCAAACTGTTTTACCTTTTTAGCATTAATATCAAAAAAAATAACTTTCTTACTTAATATTCTAACTTCTTCTTTATCTTTTACTACTATCAATTTTATCTTATTACCTATTAGTCCCAAAAAGTCTTTAGGTATTAATAGTCTGCATAATTCACTTATTGTTTCTATTACAATATCATTTCCGTAAATATATACAGGCTTATAGCATAGTCCTTTAAAATATTTTTTGCATAGAACCCTTATTATCCAAATACAACCTAATATATGATCCATATGAATATGTGAAATAAATATAGTTTTAATTTTTTCTGGCTCTATATTAGTTTTTTTTAATTGTTTTAATATTCCATTTCCTCCACCAGAATCTATCAAGAAATATTCTTCTTCATCTTTTATTGTAAAGCATGTATTATAGCATTCTGTTGCCGTTCCATGACCAGTCCCCAAAACTATTATTTTCATTTCTATATCTCCTCGTATTTTTTTAATACTTTATCTAAAAAGTATCTTCTTCCATCATCTGATAGATAAAATCCAGCAGATGGATTTACATCAATAATAAAATATTCTCCATCATTATTTTGAATTATATCAGCTGAAAAAACTTCTAAATTATTAAGTGCTAATGATACTTTTTTGCACATTTCTATAAGTACTTTATTATAATCTATCATATCTTTTAAAAATATTTTTCCTTCCACAAAATATACTTTAAATTCCTTTAAATTTATATTATTGTTGTCTACTGTTTCTTCGAAGTAGAATTCACTAGTATTAAATTTTTCAAAAAATCTTGTTAAACTAATTTTATTATATACTTGAATTATTATTCCTTCATGTCTGTTTTCTTTACAAAATATTGGGAATTTTACATTTTCAATATTTTCTATTGTATATATTTCTGGTACGCTTATCTTATTTTCTAATAATAATCTCTGAACATCTAATTTTAGGTAATTTTTAAGCAAATATTCTCTATTTATTATATAACAGTCATACTTTTCCAGTTTTTGTATCGCTATAGGTACTAATGGACTATTACAACATAAAAAATAGATAATACTATTCTCAAAATCCATAAGAGTGCTATTACTACTAACCAAATCTTCTATGTATATTACTTCTGTCAACAATTTTGATTCGTTTTTTAACTTTTTTACTTGTCCAGTATAAATATTTGCTTTTGATGCAATAATCTTAAATCTTTTCATCTTCTATTCCTTTTATCTCACTATTTTCTATATTTATCATTCTTTGCACATATGCCAAGCAGTTTGTTGGTTGAATGTTAGGTAACTTATTATATCTATCTAAACTTTTTTCTAAAATTTCTAGTTTATCTTGTTCTTGCAAATCATTCCAAAATTTATTCCAATCGTTTATATTTCTAGCATTTCCTATTGGTGGAAAATTTTGTGCAGCTAAAAATCCGCAAAAATTAATATCTCCATTTGGAATAATTACTATTGCTCTTTGACCAGCTTTACATCCTTTTTTTATTTTAAAAGGTAATTCTATCCTAGTATTACTTGACTCATCATTTAATCTTATGTAATGCCCTCTGATATATGGTGCACTCTTTAATTCATAGTCTAACTTTTCCCTCACATAATCATAATCTTGCTTCGAAAGTATATTATTCCCCATTTTTTCTCCTCTTCCTGACTCAATAAACCTCCTAATCAATAAATCAATTTTCATTTTATTTAATTCTTTCGCAAGTGTAATTACATCTTCCATATTCGAATGCATTATCACCGAATTAACTTTAATTTTTATTCCTTGATTTTGTAAGTATTTAATACTTAAAATTGTTTTATCATAATTGCCTTTTCCTCTAATTTCATCATGTTTTTCTCTTGTTCCATCTAAACTAACAACAGCCTTCTTTAACCCAACGTTTTTTAATTTTTTTGCTGTTTCTTCATTTATAAGTGTTCCATTTGTTCCTATAGAAGTGTATATTCCTAATTTTGTCGCTAATTCAATCATTTTATAAATATCTTTATGCACTAGTGGTTCTCCTCCTGTAAATCTTATTTCTTGAATACCTGCTATTGCTAATTTTTTAATCAAACAAAATATTTCTTCTGTTGTTAGTTGATTATCAATTATTTCTCCAGAATTATTAAGACAATGTTTACATCTTAAATTACAAGCTCTAGTAATTTCAATGAAAGCTATATCAGCAAAACTAAAATGACTTAAGTTCTTCACATCTAAAGAAGTAAATTTGATATTATTTTTTCTGTTGGGATTTTTAGACACTAAATCATTTGGTAATTTATTTTCTTCCAGAATATCTTTTAATTCTCGATTATTTATATATGAACGTTTTCCATTTTCAAAATTGAATAAAGTGGCTCCAAATATTTCTTGTCTAATATTAATATTATATTCCATTATTTTTCCCCTATATATACAATATTTTTGTTAATTATATCATAGTTCTATTTTAAACTTCAAAAAAATTATTTTTTTGAGGCATTTTTGTGATGCCTGTTTTTTATGTTTACCTTCTTGTTCAAAATCGAACTTTCCTATAATATAAAAAATAAGAGGCTATATACCTCTTATTATGCTTTCTTTGCTAATTCTGCAATTTCTGTAAAAGCTTTTGGATCATTAACAGCTAATTCTGCAAGCATTTTTCTGTTTACAACTATGTTAGCTTTTTTCATTCCATTTATTAATTTGCTATATGTTGTTCCATTCATTCTTGCTGCTGCATTAATTCTTGCTATCCATAATTTTCTGAAGTTAGATTTTTTATCTTTTCTTCCTACATATGCATACATTCCTGATTTCATAACAGCTTGTTTAGCCATTCTAAATCTATAATGTTTTGCTCCATAATATCCTTTTGCTCTTTTTAATATTTTTTTATGTTTTTTACGTGTAATTATTGCTGTTTTTACTCTTGCCATTTCTATTTCACCTTCCTATCTTACTAATTACCATATGGTAACATCTTTTTGATTGCTGCTTCACATGTTTTATCTGCGTAAGCATCTTGAATTTTTCCTCTTGATTTAGCTCTTGATGTTTTATTTGCTAAAAGATGTCTTCTATTTGACTTTGTTCTTTTAACTTTTCCTGTTGCTGTATAAGAATATCTTTTCTTTGCAGCTTTATTTGTTTTTAATTTTGGCATGTTAATTTCCCCCTTGCTTTGTTTTTTTAGAGGTTAGATGTTAAATATATTTCTATAATTTTCTTCTAACTTCTATTTGCTTTTTATTTTTTATTAGCTCTAAAAAGTTGATATTAATTGCTTATCTTCCTAGACTTAAGTCGTCTAACGATATTAAAAAATTAATTCTATTTTTCGACTTTTTTTGCTAATATTATAAACATATTTTTTCCTTCTAATACAGGTTTCTTTTCTGGTACTGCTACATCAGATAATTCTTCTATAAAACTATTTAATGTTTGCTCACCTAATTTTACATAGTTTAATTCTCTTCCTCTAAAACGTACTGTTATTTTTACTTTATTTCCATCTTCGATGAATTTTTTAGCATTTTTTGCTTTAAAAGAAAAGTCATGTTCCTCTATATTAGGAGTTATTCTAATTTCTTTTAGTTCAAAAGTTTTTTGCTTCTTCTTAGCTTCTTTTTCTCTTTTGGCTTGTTCAAATTTATACTTACCATAGTTCATTAGTTTACAAACTGGTACTTCTGCATTTGGAGCAACTAAAACTAAATCCAATTTTTTATCGTAAGCCATATCTAATGCTTCATTTAATGAAATTGGTCCAATCTTATTTCCTTCGTTATCTATAATTTGAACCTTATTTGCTCTTATTTGTTCATTAATAGGTAAATCTTGTTTTATAAAAAACACCTCCAAAATTTAATTTATGTGCAAAAAAGTTAGTTTACTACTTTTTTCAATAAAAAAAGATTGACTTTGAAGCCAATCCACCACATAAATATATTCTAGTTTATTCCTAGAAAAATAATATTTATCAACCTTTTTCCACAAAGATAAGGTGAGAAGTGGATAACTTCTTCTTTTTTGAACATTACTATAATACCTCATTTTCTTTTTAAAGTCAATACATTTTTCAAAATTTTTCTTATTTTCCTTGACTTTTGCTTTTTTTTGTAATAGAATAATATAGTGAATTAGAGATATGACCAATTTAACAACTTCTCCCCGGTAGTTTTTAAATATGGTTTCATATATATATTATTAATGAATGGAGGGTATTTATTACCATGAATAATACAACACATAGTGTAAAGAAAAATGAAATCGAAAGAAAATGGTATATTATCGATGCAGCAAACAAACCTTTAGGTAGAGTTGCAACAGAAGCTGCTAGATTATTAAGAGGAAAACATAAACCAACTTATACACCTAATATGGATGTTGGTGATCACGTAATTATTTTAAATTGTAAGGATGCTGTTTTAACAGGTAGAAAATTAGATCAAAAAGTTTATAGACATCATTCTGGATACATTGGTGGAATGAAAGAAATATCTGCAAGAGTTATGATGGAAAACAAACCAGAACAAGCTATGATGCTTGCTATAAAAGGTATGCTTCCACATAATAGTTTAGGAAGACAAATGCTTAAAAAAGTAAGAATCTATGCAGGTAGCGAACATGAAAACATCGCTCAAAAACCAGAAGTTTGGGAGGTAAAATAATATGGCTAAATCTAAATCAGTAAAAGACGTATTCTGCGGTACAGGAAGAAGAAAAAAATCTATCGCTAGAGTAAGATTAGTAGAAGGTACTGGAGTTATTACAGTTAACGGAAAAAGTATAGACGAATATTTTGGAACTGAAGTTCTAAAAACTATAGTAAGACAACCATTAACAGCAACTAATACATTAGCTAAATATGATGTTATAGCTAAAGTTGTTGGTGGAGGATTTACAGGTCAAGCTGGAGCTATCCGTCATGGTATAGCAAGAGCTTTAAATGAAGCAAATAGTGAATTTAGACCAGCTTTAAAATCAAATGGATACTTAACAAGAGATCCTCGTATGAAAGAAAGAAAGAAATATGGTCTTAAGAAAGCTAGAAAAGCTCCACAATTCTCAAAGAGATAATATGCTTTTATGCAAAGAATATCAAACCTCAGAAGTTTCAAGGCTTCCGAGGTTTTTCTTTTTTTCATATATTTTTTCTCATATCTTTCTATATTATACTTTTTAGCATTTCTAATACTTCTTCATTTTCTACTTTACTTATTGCAAAGCATTTTTTCCCTAAATCCTTTATAGATGCTCCACAATGATACAATTCTTCATTATCAATTATTATAAATCTATCATGAAATTTATCTGTTTTAGATAATTTAAGTGTTGGATATTCTTTATTAAATTTTTGTACATCCACATTAGAAATATTACTTTTATTTGATGTTAGTATAACTACTTCTACATTTTTGTTTTTCTTTGTTAGCATTTTTAAAACACTATCATCTATGTAATTATCTATTATTGTTATTTTATTTTTTGCCTTTTTAATTATATCTATTATCAAACTATAACTATCCCATATTTGTCCTTCAAAAAAGATTTTTTGTTTAATATTTTCTTCACTTTGTAATAAATTAAATACCTTATTAAATTTTTTTTCATTTTCAATTTGTTTATATTCTAAGTTTGTTAACCTTTCAAATACTTGTCCATTATTGTTTAGAAATTTTCTCATTTGTATAAAACTATCTACAATTTTAATACTAATATTAACTGCAATACTACTTTTCAACAATCCAGCAAGCATTGTTATTCCATATTCAGTAAATACATATGGTAAATATTTCCTATGTTGTCCACGTCCATTTTTGTTTAAGGTGAAATTTTTGCACCTTAAACATTCATATTCTTCATCTGTTAATTGAAAACAATAGTAATCTGGAAATCTGTCAATATTATTTTTAACATTCCTATTTAAATCTTTAGTCTTATATTGAAATAAATAAGCAACATCACTATCAAGCATCACTTGTTTTCCTCTTATAGTATATATAAGATTTTTTATGTCTTCATTACTTATTTCTATTAATTCATTTTCCATAATTATCACAACCTTTCAAAGTTAGCTTTAATTATAGAACATTTGTTTTTATTTGTCAATAATAATTATCAAAAAGATAATATTTCAAAACTCGGAATTTTATTCCGAGTTTTTTGTATTCTTTTATAAAAGTTTAAACTATATATTCAATCTTATTATTTGGAAAATATTTCTGTATTTGTTCTCTTAAAAAAATTTCTGCTTCTTTCCTTGTTTCTTGTTTATATGCATATTTTCCTTTCCCTCTTCCTGTCATTATTTCCTTGCTATATAAATTTATTGCATTTGGAAATGCCTCTTCATTTATTTTTGTATGCACATAACTATATGTCATGAATATTATTTCAAAAAATGCTTGTTTTTTTACCTTTTTAGATAACTCCATGCTTAATCTCTGTATTAACTCTGCATATAGTTCTTTCCAATTTTCTACTAAAATTACTGGTGCTATTAATATTCCTACCTTATATCCGGCTTCTACTAATTTATTTATTGCCTCTATTCTCCCTTTTAGTCTTGATGTTCCAAATTCTACCTTATTTATTATTTCTTCTGGATTTACACTCATTCTTATTATAATTTTGTTATTATGCTTTAATGGCAGTAAGCTATCTACCATTTCAAATTTTGTAGGAAATGTTAAATATCCTTTTGGAGTATTCGCAAAATTTTCTATTGTCCATTCTAAATTTCCTGTTATTGTATTTTCTAGTACTAAATCACTATTACTACCTATTTCGAATGTTAATTCTCTTTCACTTTTATTAGCTGTTCTTATTATTTTATCTAACATGCTTTCTCTGTTTACAAATAATCTTAAATAAGCACATTTGTTATAATTACATACTAAGTAACAATACATGCACATAGCTGTGCATCCAGAAGATGTATATGGCACTAAATAATCTGATGTTTTGTGATTTTCTACAAATTTGTGTGTTTTTCTTACTCCTATTATTAAATTTCTTTTCATGTCTGCAAATTCTGAATTCTGTTTTTTTCTCATTTCTTCTATATTGTTATGATTTTCTATTAATATTTTAGGTGTATCTTTGTATTTTTCTAAAAGCTTTTTCCCTAACTCATAATTTTCAATTTCTTTTTCATAATATATTGCTTTTGGCTTAAACATACTTTTTTCTCCTTGTATAATTTTTCATTAAATTCATCTCTGTTAGTATGTTTTGCATTTTTCTATTATTTATGCTAGTAATATAAATGATTTCTGCTTTTTTATTAATTTACTATTCTATTTTTTTAGTTGCCATTTTAATATTGGAAAACCTTCATTATATTTCCACTTTCCATTTAAATCTTTTTCATCATTTTGCCAATTCTTTCCTAATGAACTTGCTAATGTTTCAAATTCAATTGCAGTTTTAGATGTTCCTTCTCCTCCATTTGCACAGGATGTATCTAAATAGTACACATTATTCATATTAATATTTGCATTTGGTTGTTTTGAAATTATAGCATTAGATATTGTTCCCTGTATTAATCCTTTATTATAAGAATTATTTATACTTGTTGTAGATGTGTTTTCTGCAAAAGCTATAATTCCTCCACCATAATAATTTGCAGATATGCTCTTTGTATTGTAACTATTTTCTATCGATATCTTTCTTCCCCATGGTACTTTTCCACATATTCCTCCAAAATTATCTCCACTCATTTCTCCATTATTTATGCAATTTTCTACTACCACCGTTGTTACTGTGTCTGTTATAGCACCCACTATTCCTGCTGAAAAACTATTAGTATTGTCTGTTATACTTAATGTTTCTTTTATATTTCCATAGTTTACACAATTTAATATTTCTGTATTTTCTCCTACCATCGCCACTATTCCTGCATTTCTTTGTCCATATGTTAAGATATTTCCATAATTTTCACAGTTTTCTATTGTTGTATTAGATGCCCAATTTATAATTCCACCTATTCTACTAATTTGTTTTTCATTTTGTTTAAGTTCAACATAATTTTTACAATTTAATATTTTAGATTCACCTGCATTATTCACAATTCCTGCTGCTTCACTACCTTGCAATGTTATGTTTCCTCTTACATTCAAGTTTTTTATCGTAGCAGAATCTATAAATGCAAATAATCCTTGATAATCTTTATCTACATTTATATATAAATTTTTTATTGTCTTATTATTTCCTTCAAAGTTGCCTTTAAAACAAATAGTTTTTTCTATAACACCTATTGGTTCCCAACTAACATCGTTTTCAATAGTACCATCTACTTTATAACATACACTTGATAAATCTATATCTTCTGTTAAATTTATCGTTACACCTTCATATGTTAATCCTGAATTTACGTTATTTCTAAAGGCTACTAATTGTTCTACATTTGCAATTTCTTTTGTAGATGAAATTGATATCTTTTTAGATGTCTTTCTTCCATTTTCTGATGTTATATTTACTTTATATTCCTTATCTAACTCCATCTCTAACTCTTTGCTATATCTATTACTTCCTACCGTTTCTTTTGTAACTGTTCCATCTGTATTTTCTATTTCTATTTTATCTATGTTTTCCTCTGCTTCTAAAGTAACTAATACATTTGCTGCATATTTGTTGTTTGCATCTTTGCCTATATATTCTTTTATTTCTGTGTTAGCAGTTACAATTAAACTTTCTCCTTCGATTGCTAATTTTAAATTTTGATTTATAGTAAAATTATACCCTTTGTATGTTCCCTTTGCTACATCTCCTTCTTTTTCTATTGTTATTCCATTTACTTTATTTGGTAATTCTTTTACTAATACATCTACCGTATAATCTTCATTTTTAGAAATTTTTTCTGTTTGGATATCTAGCATTGCAATCTCTATCTTTTCCCTTGCATCTGCTATTTCGTGCTGTTTTCTTGCTTCTTTTGCCTTACTAAATATTCCATTATCTCCCACGGTTAAATTTATTGTTATTCCTGCCAGTATAATTAAAATAATAATGGTTATAATTAATGCTATTAAAGTTATACCATTTTGTGATGTATCTGCCCTTTTTAATAAGTCCATTTTAAACTTGTTCACTTGTTTATTTTTGCATGTTACATCTAATTTCATCATTTGTTTCCTCCTATTATATTTGATTTCTAATTATATTTTATTCTAAAAGTAGTTTAACTTATTTTAAGTTAAAAGTCAATAACTTAAAATAAGTTATTGTATATTTTTTATGAGGCGATAAATATGTATAAAAGGATTAGAGATTTAAGAGAAGATAAAGATTTGACCCAAAAGAAAGTTGGAGAATTATTAAACATGTCACAGACAGGATATAATCAATACGAAATCGGCAAAAATGATATTCCAACAAAAATATTAATAGAGTTGGCTAGAATTTATGATACAAGCATTGATTATATATTAGGTATAACAGACGAACGAAAACCTTACCCAAGAAATATAAAAAAATAGTTACAATTCACAGTCTACAAACTTATTTATTAAAGACTAGAATACTGTGAATTATAACAAAAATAAGAATAAACGCACAAAAATAACCCATATTTTTCACATGAGTTATTTTTTTTTACATTTATTCTTTTCTGTTTTTTATTTCATTATCTAAATATTCTAGGGCTATCTTTTGAACTTTTTCTAATTGCTCATCATTATTAATATTTATTGTGTTTATTGTTCTTTCTACATAATGATTTTTTCTTATTATCTCTAAGCCTATCTTATAATTATAATCATATATAAAACAAATTAATCTTAATATTTCATCCTTTTCATTTAGCATATATTTTGTTGGTATTAATTCGTGTTTTGCAAATATTTTATATGCATCTTCGTTTATTTTCTCGGAAGTTAATTCTTTTGAATTAAATAGCACATTATCTTTGTCTTCCAAGTCTTTTAGTTCTACATAGAATATATCTGTTTTATCTGCATCACGTATTATTTTTGCATGTAACAGTTCTTTTTCACTTAGTCCATCTTCTATTTTATATTTGTTATGATTTTTTACTGCTTTGTATATAATATCATCATATTGTCTGTCTTCTAAAAAGTTTTTAATTAATCCATCTTCAAATAATATTTTTACTCCATAATCTGCATGGTCAAATGTTTTTTCATCATAAAAACTATCATATATTCGTATTTGCTCAAATCTTGCTATGTCATGTAAAATTCCTATGAGTTCTGCAAGTTTTACATTTTCTTCATCTAAATTCAAGCTTTGAGCTATTTTCTTTGCTATTTCGGCAGTCCTATATGTATGGTCTATTTTAATTTTAATTTTTGGATTGCTTGCATCATAGTTATTTACATATTCATCAAACTTTTTCTTTGCTAGCTTAATATCTATCACTTTTAATTGTATTCCTTTCTAATGTTATCCTATGTTTTTATTTAATCCATCCCATAGTACAACTTCATTTGCTGCTAAACTTTTCTTTACATCTATTATACGTTGATTTGATGAACCTCTAAATTGAAGTTTAGGGTCTTTTAATTCTTCTACAAATCTTCCATCTACTATATAATCTATATTTTTTAGCATTTGCTCTGTTGTATCTCTATGCTCTTCTTTCACCATTTGTCCTAATATTTGTTTGTCAAATGTAAATCCTGTGTAACACCATATTTTTTTGTTTGGATATGTTTCTTTTACCTTTTCTACTAATGGAGCTAATTCTTCCTGATTTGCTTGTTCAAATGGTTCTCCTCCAAGAAGGCTTAATCCTGTTATGTAGTCTGGTTTTAAATCTTCTATTATTTGTTCTTCTTGCTTTTCTGTAAATTTTTCGCCATAGTTAAAGTCCCAAGCTTCTCTATTAAAACAATTTTTACAATGATGATTACATCCGCTTACAAATAATGAAACTCTAACCCCTGGTCCATTTGCTACATCACATTTTCTTATCTTTGCGTAATTCATTTTATATTCTCCTTTCTAACGAAAGGGGGATGCTAGATGTCTAACATCCATCTTTCTTTTATAAGTGTAGTACTCTTGCCTTAATTTCTTTTGTTTTACCTTCATTCCAGAAGTTTTCTCCTAAGTATCCGCATGTTCTTCTTGTTACATTCATTTTGTTTTTATCTTTATTTCCACAATTTGGGCATTCCCATTCTAGATTGTCATTTATTATAATTTCTCCATCGAATCCACATACATGGCAGTAGTCAGATTTTGTGTTAAATTCTGCATATTGAATATTGTCATAAATGAATTTAACTAGGTCTTCTAGTGCTTTTAAGTTGTGTCTCATATTTGGTATTTCTACATATGAGATGGCTCCACCTAATGATAGTTGTTGGAATTCGCTTTCAAATGCTAGTTTGCTAAATGCATCTATTTCTTCTCTAACATCTACATGGTATGAATTTGTGTAGTATCCTTTGTCTGTAATATCTTTTATTTCTCCAAATTTTTCTTTGTCTATACGTGCAAATCTGTAGCACAAACTCTCTGCTGGTGTTCCATATAAAGCAAATCCTAAACCTGATTCTTTCTTCCATTTATCTGTAGTTTCTTTTAATTTTTTCATTACACGTATTGCAAAGTCATGTCCTTCTGGAGTTGTGTGTGATACGCCTTTCATTAATTTAGTAACTTCATAAATTCCTATGTATCCTAAAGATATTGTTGAGTAGCAAGAATTTAATAGGTCATCTATTTTTTCTCCTGATTTCATACGAGCTATTGCTCCATATCTCCAGTGTATTGGTGATGTGTCTGAAAGTGTTCCTAGTAACGCATAGTGTCTGCACATTAATGCTTCTTTGCATAGTTCTAGTCTTTCATCTAATAGTTTCCAGAATTTTTCTTCGTCTCCTTCAGCTATAATACCGATTTGTGGAAGGTTGATACTTACAACACCTTGATTAAATCTTCCTTCAAATTTGTAGTTTCCATTTTCGTCTTTCCATGGAGATAAGAAACTTCTGCAACCCATTGGGCTAAATACATTTCCTTCATAATTTTCACGCATTTTCTTTGCTGATATATAATCTGGATATAAACGTTTTGATGAGCATTTTACTGCAAGTTTTGTTAGATAGTCATATTTTCCACCTTTTAAGCAGTTATGTTCGTCTAAAACATATATTAGTTTTGGGAATGCTGGTGTTACATATACACCTTTCTCATTTTTTATTCCCTCATATCTTTGTCTAATTATTTCTTCTATTACCATTGCATTTTCTTCTATATATGGGTCATCTTGTTTTAAGTTTAAGAATATTGTTACAAATGGTGATTGTCCATTTGTTGTCATTAATGTATTTATTTGGTATTGCATAGTTTGTACTCCTGCAGATACCTCTTTTTTCAATCTTTGTTTTGCAATTTTTTCTATCATTTCTGGTGTTAGTTCATCACCAAATTCATCTGTTAATTCTTTTTTGAATTTTTCATAGCTTTTTCTTACATATTTTCCTAAATGGCTAATATCTACAGATTGTCCACCATATTGGTTAGATGCTACTGCTGCAATAATTTGTGTCATTACTGTGCATGCAACTTGGAAACTCTTTGGAGATTCTATTAATTTTCCATTCATAACTGTTCCATTGTCTAACATATCTCCAATGTTAATTAAGCAACAGTTAAATATTGGTTGTAAGAAATAGTCCATATCATGGAAATGAAGAATTCCTTCTTCATGTGCTTTTGTTATTTTTTCAGGTAATAAAATTCTTTTTGTTAAGTCTTTAGAAACCTCTCCTGCTATATAATCTCTTTGTGTTGAAGCTAATACTGCGTTTTTATTTGAATTTTCTTCTAATAATTCTTTATTTTGATTTTTTATTAATCCAAGTATTGATTCATCTGTTGTATTAGCTTTTCTAACTAAAGCTCTTGTATAACGATAAATCATATATTTTTTTGCAAGTTCAAATTTTTTCATATCCATAAGTTGTTCTTCTATAATATCTTGGATATCTTCTACTAAGATTCTTTTTTTGTCTAACTCTTCTATGTATTTTGTTATACTTCTAATTTCTTCTTTTGTTACTCTTTCTTTTGACTTTACCTCTTTGTTTGCTTTTTCAATTGCTATTTCAATTTTTTCTCTGTTGTAATCTACAGCTCTTCCGTCTCTTTTTATTACCTTCATGTTTTGCTCCTCCTTAATATTTTCTTAGTATGCTCCTATTATATATCAAAGTTGTTTTTAATCTGTTGCAATTGCAACAGATTAAAAATTAATTCTTCGTTTTTTCTGTATCTCTCTATTTTCAATAGCTATAGCAAATATTACATTTTTGTTACAATACTATTTTGTCAAAAAATGTTGATTTTTCAGTAGTTTGAGTGTATAATCTTTACATAAATTCAACATGCATTTTTTGACAAACTTTGCATTTTGTTATAAATTATTAGTAAAATATTCTAAAGGAGTGTTATATTCATGGAAGAAAAACTCACTTTAATAAATAATATAGAGCAAGGATGTTCTAGAATACAAAAAAAGCATTTTAATAAAAATGAAATTATAACTACATATATTCAAAAAAGAATGCAAATCTGTATTATGATAAATGGAAAAGCAGATTTAATTCGATATGACTTAAATGGAAATAAAGATATTGTTGATAAATTTAACTCTTATGATATCTTTGGTGAAGCTTTTTACCCAGTACATACAAATAATGAACTTACAGTAGTTGCTACTTCTAGCTGTGATGTATTATTTTTTGTTCATGATGACTTGTACCAAAAGTGTAAACCTAACTGTAAATTTCATACCACTCTTTCTGCTAGCATATTGGAATTAACTTTAAGAAACTCTGTACATCAAAATACTCGTATAGAGGTTTTATCTAAAAGAACTATACGAGAAAAGCTTTTAACTTATTTTTCAATTTTATCTAGTAGAGATTTTAGTAAATCTTTTACATTGCCTTTTTCTTTAACTAACCTTGCAGATTATTTAAGTGTTGACAGAAGTGCAATGATGAGAGAATTAAAGAATTTAGTTGATGAAGGTTTTATATCTAAAAACGGCAACAGAATTAAATTGTTATATAAATAAATCTTTTTATAGTAGAATTAAGATTTTACAGTGCTGCATGCAAAACCTTAATTCTATTTTTTATTCAATTACATCAATTGCATTATTCTTATCCATACCCTCTAAATTGTAGTATGTATTTGGTGTTGTTCCTATTATTACCGCTTCTGCAAGTAATACTTGATTTACTATTTTTTCTTCTTTTGTACTATATGGAGTTAATATTATTGCATTACATTCTACTTGCAAATATAGCCTATGCAAGGTTTGATTTATACCTGCAGATTCAAATTTTGACCTTAAATCTGTGTCTAAATTTCCTATTACCTCTATTTTTATATTAATATTTGGACCTGTTCCAGCTAATAGTTTTAAGCCTGTTAATGTTCCTAGACGTATATTGTAACTATTATTTTTCTCTTTATTTAACTCCTCTTGTATTTTTATTGCAACATCAGAAATAATTTCATTTACAGTTATTACATTTGCACTTATCATAGTTATATTTCCATTGCTATCTTTGCTAACATTGCATAAATCTCCATACTCATAATTTGACATTACAATTGTTGCTTGTTCGTTTGATATTTTTGTAGCTATGCTTTTAGCTATTGTTGTACATTGCTTATCCATTATCGGTTCTATTGCTTGTATTATATGGTTTGCCGTTACAATAGCTATTGCAATTATTGCTACTATCTTTATAAATTTACCTAATTGTAAATTATTTTTATTGTTATTATTTTTCTTAAATATACTAATACTGCATTTAGGTAATATTAAGCGTCTTCTAGAATAGATTTTATCCATTTGATTTTCCTCATCTTATTAGAAATTTATCTTCTAACTTTCCTTTTTATATTAGTATATTCACATATAATTTTTTTGATTATTTTTATGCTGGCATTGGAATAAATAGTTGCTCACCTATTTGAATTTTATTTTCATCTTCTATTCCATTTAATGCAACAATTGAATCCACTGTGCTCCTAAATCTTTTTGCTATTTTCCACAAAGTATCATCTTTCTTTACAAAGTAAATAATTATACTATACCTTTCACTTTCTCTATTTTCTTCTATGTTTATTTCTTGTATTACATTTATAGTCTGGCTAGATGATGCTTCCACTCTAAAGTTTAAGTCTACTTTTATATCTACACTTTCATCTGGCATTACTACAAAGTCTTGCATTGCCACATCTACTCTAGTATTAACATTAGTATTTGGATTTATTCCATTGCAGTTAACGCTATAATCAAATGGTAATTTTATGCTTTGTTCATTTACTGCTGAATTATTAGCTGAAGCAAATATGAATTTTAGTTCTAGCTCTCCCTCATATACAATCTTGTCATTTAGTACAGTCTGATTTATTATGCTTGGGCATACATCAACATCATATATTTGATTATTTCCTATTTGTTCAACTATTTCTTTTTGTCTAATTTGGCATAAATCTTGTATTTCTTCTTTTTTTACTACTCCTCTTATCATTTTTTGCTCATATACTAAATTTGTAGTTGGACTATATAAATCTTGTATTACATCGATATTTCTTGTTTGAAATACGTTACACATAACCTCTATTTCTGCTTCTACATATATAGAATGTTCTTCTATGCTGTTTGGTTTTATTAGTATATTTTTAATTTCAAAATTAACCTCACAAATATTATCATCAGTTACATTAGGCATATCAATAAATCCCATAACAGGTATTGATGCCGTTTTTGTACATATTCTATTATCTCCTGTAAGATACATTATTTTTACTACACAATCTGCCTTTACTAGGATTTTGTTATAGCTTACTTTTATCTCTCTATTTCGTATGTCTAAATTTACTTTCATTATTTCTGCTAAATCATCTACACTATCTATCATTATTGTATCTTTAGCATACACTTTTGTATTTCCTGTTCCTAACAACGAATTTATGCTTAAGTTTTCTTTTTGTAGTTGTACATCTTTTATATCTCCAATCTGTTGTACAAACTCTAAATCTTCATTTGAATAGGCATTTAGCTCTATTTCTAATATTGCTCTTACATTTATTTTTCTTCCATTTATGACTCTACACTCTATTGTTTTTATTGCAACATTAATTTCCACCATCATACCAATTTTTAAATTTGAAAAGTCTACTATGTGTGAAAAATCTAAGTTTACATTTAAACTTCTTACAGCTGATTCTCCATCATCTGCTAAATACATTATATATGTATTTACACAGCCATCCATTCTTATTTTACCATCCATAACCTCTTTTTTATAAATACATACTACCCCACTTGTATTTATAGCATTTAAAATGTCTGGCTTTATATCTGGAACAACAAAGTCCTCTTCTATTATGGCTGTATCTACTTTTTTACCTATTATTTGGTTGATGCACAAAGTCTCTTTTGTAGCCTCTACTGACATAATAATATACCTCCTTTACATTATCTTACTAATGTATATTTTTAGGCATAAAAAAAAATTCCTGTTTTAGGAATTTTTTTGTTTTATATTGCTACTTTATACTCTTACACTTTGAGCAGGTGGAATTAATGGACAATAATTTTCTCCATCATATACATCTACCTCTACAGTTCTTGTTAATACATCTGTATAACTATAGGTAACATTTCTTTCGTTTTCTTCATATTTTACTACAAAAATATTTGGATAGGCTTTCTCTATTGTTGCTTCTTTTTCAAAAGTTTTACTCCTTCCTAAAGAACCTTTTACAATAATTTTTTGTCCTATCATTTCTCCAATATCTTCTTTTAGACTTGCTATATCACTTCTACAAATCATGTACATCACCTACTTTTTTAAGATAGGCACATTCTATCATATTTCTTGTATTTTGTCAAAGTAACAGATATCTTGTCAATCGTTGCAGCATGCTATTTTTCAGTACTTTCGTAGTTTTATTACAATTATATTACAATATTGTTTCTAAACTATTACAGTTTGTTTTTTTCCCATTGCACCTACCCCATTTATGCCATCTTTCCCGTCCCTTAACTCATCTTCTATATCTTTTATAGTTAAATATTTAGTGTTTTCTGTTGTTGCAATTCTTTCTGCAACTATAAGAGGGTCTATAAAATCTATCATTATCCTTTTAGGAGATGAGGCAAAATTTGCACCAGCGGATATTATTGCTTCATAATAGCTTTGGCATGCTCCTGCAAAAATTGCTAAATTTTGAGACTTAGCATCGTTCCATTTTCTCGCTTCGTTTACAGTTTCTATAAAATATTTTGAATTTCTATAATTATATATATCATTAAAAGCTGTCCCTTTTTTTATCATACCATCATGTCCAGTTAATACTAATATATCTGGCTTATACTTATTTAATAATGCTCGTACAGAGCTTGCCTGCCTACTTTCTGGAATATTTTTTACTACTGCGTTTAGCCCCAAGCTTTTATAATATTTCATAGATTTTTCTGCATATCTTCTATCTCCATCTAGATGAAGAATTTTACCCATATATACATTTTTTATACTTCTTTTATCGATGTTAGCAACCTCTAGTATTTGTTTTAACTCTTCTAAACAGCTTTTTTTATTTGCACATCTTTTTATTCTTTCTTCCATTTTATCTTCTATTTTTTTTATTCTACTGTTTGCAGTTCTTTTATCTATTATCTCTAAATCTTCTATCGGACTGTCTGCTTCTATTCTTTCTGTAATACCTTTTAATATGCATATTACATTATTGCTTGTCTTGATTATTTTAGTAATCTCAAAAATTACATCTTTGTTATATGAAATTCGGCCTACTATATCTCCTTTTTTCAACATATTTCTCACCTCATATATTATTTCTACTATATGATATGTCGAATAATGTTTTTTTGTGAAAACGTAATTTTAAGGACGCACCAAAAAATTGCATTAAAAATTGTTTGCAATTTTTTGTTACGCCCCTAAATCTCGTGCTTGCATCTCTTAATTTTATTTTATCCGTGCCTTATTTTCCTTCATATGGCTGTACTTCATCTTTGTTGCCATTCCACCTCTTATGTGTCTTTCAGCTTTATTTTCATCTAATATACTTCGTACTTCTGCTGCTAACGCAGGATTTATCTTTAATATTCTTTCGCTTAAGTCTTTGTGTACTGTAGATTTACTTACACCAAACTTAGCTGCCACCCCTCTTACCGTTTCTTTCGACTCTATTATATAATGTGCAAATTCTACAGCACGTTCTTCTATTGAGTAACCTTTCATAAAGAAAACCTCCATAAGAATACATTTGTTTAATTGTATTCTTATGGAGGTTTAATTAGAACTTTTATACAACTATTTATTTCTATTAAATAGTTATATATTTAGATACTGGTAAGCTCGTAGAGAAAGAAAAAATTAAGCGATATGTATTGCGATACACAAAAAATATAACAATAGATAATATTTTAATTAGTATTATCTATTGTTAATTTAACTACCTCATTAAACCTTTAAGATTTAGCTAATAATAAATTAGTTGCAAAGTTCTGATAAAGATATATATTGATTTTTATTATATTTATCAATATATATGAACGTTTCTAATTCTTCGGAAATACGATATTCTCCATTCCAACTATTGATTTTATATAAAACATAATGTTCTCTTAGTACATACGGATTCTCAGAAGCAAGATATATAGGAATACTTTCATGCCAACCTAAATTTATTTTTATTAGGTACACATTGGATAAAAAGTCTCCATAGTCAGCTTCAGTATCGATAAAACGTATTCTCCGAAGAACTGTTACCTTATCTTTCATATACGATGGAATAAAAACATCATCCGGAATACGCGTAGTACTTCTAATTAATGCATACATACATCTCTCCGAAGTTTTCTTTGAAGAATCAATACTGTAAGAATCAATCCTGTAAGAATTTTTACTTGTTTTTCGTAACGAAATATTTTCAAGTAAAAGATCTTCTTCTAAAGATTCTTTATTTATCCCCTCAATATTAAAAACAAAGTTAATATCTTCCTGTTTCTTCTTATCTTCTAAATAATTTGGAATAGACAAACATAATTGTGATTTGCCTATAGTCTGTTTAATTTTTACATTTCCTCCATTACATATCCGTTCGCAAACTCCTGAATTTATAAATAATTTCATTGCTTTACCTCCTTATGCTTTTACTAAATTATTAGTTGCGTTACAATATAATTATGTTGTAATTAAGATACCTCCTCGTATTTAAGATGACATAATTTTACCATAAATTTATCTATAAATCAATACTATTGTTCTTCTGAATTCTCATAAAGAAAACCTCCATAAGAATACATTTGTTTAATTGTATTTTTATGGTGGTTTAATTAGAACTTTTATACTATTTTTTATTGTGCGTCATTTTCATCAAAAGCATCTCCACAGTTTGGACAGAATTTAGGTGGAACTGTTTTGTCTTGTGGTTCCCAGCCACATTTATTACATTTGTATGTTGCTGGCTTTTTAGCTCCACACTCTGTGCAGAATTTTCCTGTGTTAGTTGCTCCACAAGAGCATTTCCACTCTTCTACATTTTTTGGTTGTACTTCTTTATTTTTATCCTCTTCTGCCATTTGGAATAATGTTTGTGTATTTATTCCTCCTGCTTTTTCTGCCATATTTAGCCCTGCAAATGCCATAACTGGACCTGCATTTGAGTTTGCTGCAGCGCTCTTCATAGCTTCTGCTTGTGCTTCTACCATTGTTGCTGCTGCCATTTTTGGATTTGAAATAACAGCTCTTCTTTGAAGTTCTTTTATCATGTTTTCGTCTTCTTCAGAGGCATTAACAGAGTTTACACCAATAGATACAATCTCTATTCCTCTAATTTCTTTCCATTTATTAGTTAAAACTTCATTTAATGCATCTGCTAATTCCATTGTATGACCAGGTAAACTGCTATATCTAACACCCATATCAGAAATCTTTGCAAAAGCTGGTTGAAGTGCAGTTAATAATTCTGTTTTTAATTGACTTTCTATACTTTCTTTTGTATATTTTTCTTGTACGTTTCCACAGACATTTGTATAAAATAGCATTGGATCTACTATTTTATATGAATACTCACCATTACATCTAATAGCAATATCTACGTCTAATCCTATATTTTTATCTACTACTCTAAATGGTACCGGACTTGGTGTCCCGTATTTATTTCCTATTATTTCTTTAGTATTTATGTAGTATACACGTTGGTCATTTGCTACTCCACCACCTGTAGTAAAACGTTTTCCTATTGTTTTAAATGTATTTATAATTCCTTTTCCTAATCCTCCTGTAAATATGCTTGGTTCTGTTTCGTTGTTATAAATAAATTCTCCCGCTTCTGCGCAAAGTTCTGCAACTTTTCCTTGCTCAACAATAATCATACATTGTCCTTCGTTTACAGCTATAACAGATCCATTTGATATAATATTATCTGTTCCTTGTGTATTTGAACTATTTCCTGTTACTTTCTTTTTTCCTTTTATAACTAATACATTTGATTCTAATGAATCTGCGTAAAAATACTCTTTCCATTGATCTGCAAGAGTTGTTTTTACCGCTTCTTTACCTGCTTTTATTAATCCCATATTCTTTTCTTCCTTTCAAATTTTTATTGGTATAATTAAATTTTAACATTAAAAGTTAAAATAATCAATAATCAATTAAAAAATACTAGTATGTTGACCTCTCCAATCGCACTGGCAAGCTCGTTTGGTCGTTTACGCGGTATTTTCAAACAATATATTATCAAACTTTTTTATTAAAAATTAGAAAACTGTAAATTGTAACCAACAATATCTTATTACTTAAAATACTTACTGATTTCTTCTAAATTTTCAAATTTATTTTGTCTTAATACCTCATAAATTACAATTGCTACTGAATTTGATAAATTCAAACTTCTTAATGTTGGAAGCATTGGTATTCTAATTGTTTTTTCTATATATTTTTGTAAAATATCTTCTGGAAGACCTTTTGTTTCTTTTCCAAATAGTAAAAATACTTCATCCATTCCTTGATAATTTGCATCGCTATAACAAGTTTGACCTTTAGTCGTTACAAAAAACATATTATGCTCTTCTGGCTTATATTTTTCCAAAAATGCATCAAAAGATTTATGATTTTCTATTTCTAATTTGTCCCAATAGTCTAGTCCTGCTCTTTTTAATGTTTTATCTGTTATTTCAAATCCTAATGGTTCTACTAAATGTAGTTTTCCTCCTGTTGCAGCACATGTTCTTGCTATATTTCCTGTATTTTGTGGTATTTCAGGTTCTACCATTACTATATTTATTTTCACTTTTTATCATTCCCTTTCTAATGTAATTTTTTATATAATACATGTTCATTTTTGTAAATCAATTGTTTCCTTGTTTATTATAGTTTAATTGTATAAAAAAGTCAATTTTGCGAATTTATGTTTGACATTTTATGCGTTCTGTGTTATATTATTTGTACAAACATTTGTATGTAAGGTGATTTTATGGATTTATTAGAAAAATTAACTATTCTAGCAGATTCTGCTAAATATGATGCCTCTTGCAGTTCTTCTGGAAGCAAAAGGCAAAATACTAAAAATGGTATTGGAAACGGTGATGTTTCTGGTATTTGCCATAGTTGGGGTGCTGACGGCAGATGCATTTCTCTTCTTAAAATTTTAATGAGTAATTGTTGTATATATGACTGTAAATATTGTATTAATAGATGTACAAATAATGTCAAAAGAGCGACATTTACTCCTAGAGAAATTGCTGATTTGACTATAGAATTTTATAAACGTAATTATATAGAAGGTCTATTTTTAAGCTCTGCTGTAATAAAAGATCCTGACTTTACTATGGAAAGATTATATGAAACTGTTTTTATATTAAGAAAAGAATATAATTTTAATGGTTATATTCATGTAAAAACAATTCCTGGCTGTAGTAAAGAATTAATTGATAAATTAGGCAATTTGGTGGATAGAACAAGTATTAATATTGAGCTTCCATCTAATGATAGTTTAAAACTTTTGGCTCCCCAAAAGGAGAAAACAGGAATCTTAACTCCTATGAAATATATTTCAAATAATATTAAAGTATCTAACCAAGAGAAATCAAAATACAAAGACAAATTTGTTCCAGCAGGTCAAACTACTCAGTTAATTGTAGGTGCTACTCCTGAAACAGATTTTAAAATCATGAAATTATCTGAAGGACTATATAATAATTTTAAACTTAAACGTGTATATTATTCTGCCTATGTTTCTATTAATAACGACTCTAACTTACCAGCTTTAAAGGCTCCTCCTCTACTTCGTGAGAATAGACTTTATCAAGCTGATTGGCTTATTCGTTTTTATGGTTTTAAAATAGACGATTTGTTAGATAATTCTCATCCTAATTTTAATAATTTTTTGGACCCTAAATGTGACTGGGCAATTAGGCATATAGAAAATTTTCCTGTAGAAATTAATAAAGCTGATTATTACACTCTATTAAAAGTTCCCGGTATTGGCGTCGCTTCTGCTAAAAGAATTATTACAGCAAGGCGCTTGTTTAACCTTACTTTTGATAATTTGAAAAGTCTTGGAATTGTTTTAAAACGTGCTAGATACTTTATTACATGTAATGGAAAGTATTATGATAATATAAACAGATTTAATCAAAACTTTATTACAGAAAATTTATTATTTACCGAAAGAGTATCCACCGGACTTGCTCAGGGTGTTCAAACATCGCTGTTTGATTCTACCCAAAAAACAGTTTTACCTAGCAAAACATTGGCTGAATTGTTAGAAAATAAAAATGATGAAAATTATAAATCTAAAGTTTTTTCAACTTTGGCACCTACTAAATTTGATATGTTAAAGAGTATTACTGGTAGCTTATAAAAAAGTAGAGAATGTAAAAACTAAGTCACTCTAGATTTAATTTTTTACAAACCTGTATTAAGAAAGAAATGATAATGAATATGAAAAATTTTAATAATACTAACACAACTTATTTATATGATGGAACCTTTGAGGGTTTACTTACAATTGTTTTTGATTGTTATATAAATAAACAAATACCGATTAATGTAATGTCTAAAAACTCTTACATTCCTAATCTTTTAGATATTACTGAATATATTTCTACAGATTACCAAAAATCTGAAAGAATTTTTAATGGAATTTCAAAAAATATTTCGTATAATACCTTATATAATGCTTATTATGCGTTTTTAGCCGAAGATTCTGCTAAAGAAATTAATATTTTAAAATACATTTTATATGGTTTCTTAATTGGTCCTAGTATAGATACTATGTTGTCTATTGATTTCGTTTTTAAGGTCCAATCATTACGAAAAAAAATGCTTGCCGAATCGCATAAATTAAAAGGACTACTTCGCTTTTCCAGGATAGGCGATAATCTATTTTATAGTTCTATACATCCTACGAATAATGTTATAGAAAATTTAGGGCATCACTTTATACGTAGGCTCCCTACTCAAAATTTTATTATACATGATAAAATACGTAATATAGCTTTTGTTTATAACACTCATGAATATCAAATTTTGGATGCTACATCGCTAAAAATCCCTGACGTATCTAAAGAAGAAAAATTATTTCAAGATTTGTGGAAAGCATTTTTTAAGACTATTGCTATAAAAGAAAGAACTAATCCTAGACTTCAAATGCAATTTATGCCTAAAAAATATTGGCAAGATTTGAAAGAAATGCAAAATTAAATTTTTTATAATAAAAAATAAAAACTATAAAAATTAATAAATAGTTACCTATTTTATAAAGGTAACTAACTTTTTAAACTTTCTTAAAACCCAAAACAAGACTCGTAATCACAAGTCTTGTTTTGGGTTATTTAATCTTTCTTTAATGGGCAATGTTCAGCAATTATTTTGTCCAAGTTGTGCATTCCTTCATTGTACTGACTTGCTAATTGCCTCCATTTTTCCTGCTCGTTTGGATATGTATGCATGCCTATCCTATTTCCCCTCGAAAACAGAATCATACCAGTTGGCAAGAACCGTACATCGGTAATTTTAGCACTTCTAAGTGCCAACAGCTGCACCTGTTGCATTTCGGTTAATTCAATTGAATTCCTACTCATACAATTACCTCCTTTTGCTTTTACAATACCGTCCCTTTGGTAACATTTATTATTATAACACCTTTTTTCTAATATGTAAACCCATTTCCATAATTTTACATTGTCCTGTTATTAAATTTCACACAAATTTCATTGAAAAATATGTCGAACTATGTTAAGATAAATTTGTATATATTATAAAAATATATTAATAATAATTAAAGGAGGATTATCATGAAATTTACACAATGGAATGGTTTTAATACCCTTGGTGAATGGACTAAAGAAATTGATGTTAGGGGCTTTATTCAAGCCAATTACACTCCATATGAAGGAGACGATTCTTTTTTAGCTGAAGCTACTGAAAGAACAAAAAAATTATGGGAAGAAGTATTAGTACTTTATGAAAAAGAAAGAAAAAATGGAGTATTAGACGTAGATACAAAGACTCCTTCTGCTATAAATGCTTATGATGCAGGGTATATAAATAAAGAATTGGAGCAAATTGTTGGTCTTCAAACAGATGCCCCATTAAAAAGAGCAATTATGCCTAATGGTGGTATAAAAATTGTTGAAAAATCTTGCGATGCTTATGGTTATAAAGTTGATGAAGAAACTGATTATATTTATAATAATTTAAGAAAAACACATAATGACGGAGTATTCTCTGTATATACACCAGATGTAAGAGCAGCTAGAAGCTCTCATTTAATTACAGGTCTTCCAGATGGCTATGGTCGTGGTAGAATAATTGGAGATTATAGAAGAGTTGCACTATATGGTGTTGATGCATTAATTGAAGAGAAAAAACAAGAACTTGAAATATTAGATGTAGATGAATTTACAGAGGATGTAATTCGTATGCGTGAAGAAATACATGATCAATTAGTTGCTTTAGACGATTTAAAGAAAATGGCTGCTAAATATGGTTTTGATATTTCTGTTCCTGCTTCAAATGCAAAAGAAGCAATTCAATGGTTATATTTTGCATATTTAGGAGCAATTAAAGACCAAAATGGTGCCGCAATGAGTTTAGGTAGAACTTCTACTTTCCTAGATGTTTATATTGAAAGAGATATAAAAAATGGAACTTTAACAGAACAAGAAGCTCAAGAATTAATGGATCATTTTGTTATGAAATTACGTATGGTAAGATTTTTACGTACTCCAGAATATAATGAACTATTTAGTGGTGACCCCGTATGGGTAACTGAAAGTATTGGTGGTATGGGAGTTGACGGCAGAACTTTAGTAACAAAAAATTCATTTAGAGTATTGCACACATTAACTACACTTGGTCCTGCTCCAGAGCCAAACTTAACAGTTCTATGGTCAAATAACTTACCAGAAGGATTTAAAAAATTCACAACTAAACTATCTATTAAAACATCTTCTATTCAATATGAAAATGATGATTTAATGAGAGTTACTTTAGGTGATGATTATGGTATTGCATGTTGCGTATCAGCAATGAAAATTGGTAAACAAATGCAATTCTTTGGAGCTAGAGCCAATCTAGCAAAAACTCTTTTATATGCTATTAATGGTGGTAGAGATGAAAAGAGTGGAAAACAAGTAACTCCAAAATTTGAAGCTATAACGTCTGAATACTTAGACTATGATGAAGTTATGGAAAAATTTGATAACATGATGGATTATGTTGCAAAAATATATATTAAAGCATTAAATGCTATACATTATATGCATGATAAATATTCATATGAAGCATTAGAAATGGCTTTACATGACAAAGAAATATTAAGAACAATGGCATGTGGAATTGCAGGACTTTCAGTAGTTGCTGACTCTTTATCTGCAATAAAATATGCAAAAGTAAAAGTAATTCGTGATGAAACTGGTTTAGCTATTGATTATGAAACAGAAGGTGACTTTCCAAAATACGGAAATGATGATGATAGAGTAGATGACATTGCTGTAGATATTGTAAAAATCTTTTTAAGAAAATTACAAAAACATCATACTTACAGAAATTCAAAACATACATTATCTATTTTAACTATTACATCAAACGTAGTATATGGAAAAGCAACAGGAAATACTCCAGATGGAAGACGCGCCGGAGAACCATTTGGGCCAGGAGCCAACCCATTACATGGTAGAGATACAAATGGAGCTGTAGCAGTTATGAACTCTATTGCAAAATTACCTTACGAATACTCAGAAGATGGTATTTCGTATACATTCTCTATTACACCTGGAACTTTAGGCAAAGAATTAGATACACAAGTAAATAATTTAGTAAATTTACTTGATGGATATTTTAAACAAACAGGACATCATATTAATGTTAACGTATTTGACAGAGCATTATTAGAAGATGCAATGGAACATCCTGAAAAATACCCACAACTTACAATTCGTGTATCTGGATATGCCGTAAACTTCATCAAATTAACAAGAGAACAACAATTAGATGTAATTCATAGAACAATACATGAGAAATTTTAACTAACAGGGACGGCCCTTTTTCGAAAATTTTTTCGAAAAAGGGCCGTCCCTAATTGATTAATCGTCAAGTACTTTTGCTTTTTTGTTGTATTTTATAATTTTTTATAGTAAAATGGTTACGATATTATTATATTAAAAATACGGAGGATATTATGGAAGGAAGAATTCACTCATTTGAGAGCTTAGGAGCAGTCGACGGTCCGGGGGTTCGATTCGTAGTCTTTATGCAAGGTTGTAGTTTGCAGTGTAAGTATTGTCAAAACAGAGATACTTGGAATATTCATGGTGGCACTACTTATTCTGTGCAAGAAATCGTAGAAAAAATTTTAAGATATAAGAATTATATTATGCCTAATGGTGGTGTTACTATAAGTGGTGGAGAACCTTTGCTACAAGCTAGATTTTTAATCCAACTTTTTACGGAGTTAAAAAAGCATAATGTTCATACTTGTATAGATACTTCTGGAATGGTAGCTTTGACAGAAGAAATAAAAGAACTAATTAATTTAACAGATTTGTTTTTATTAGATATAAAGTGTATAAATGATGAGAAATGCACTTCTTTAACTGGATTTTCTAACAAAAAAGAACTAGCCTTTGCTGAATATTTAAGTAGTATTGAAAAACCTATGTGGATTAGACAAGTTCTTGTTCCTGGGTTTACAGATGATGAAAAGGATTTAATTAAGTTAAGAGAATTTATTTCTACATTAAAATCTGTAGAGAAAATAGAAATTCTTCCATATCATGACCTTGGTAAATTTAAGTGGAAACAACTTGGTTGCAAATATGAATTAGACGGCTATAGAACTGCAAATGATAATGATGTAAAAAGAGCTAAAGAATTATTAGGAATATCTTAAGAGAATGTAAAAAATTTTTTGCTCAATATTTAGCAACTCTTTTTCTTTTGTTTAATATTTGAAAATCTTTTATACAAAAAATGAAACCATTATTAAATGGTTTCATTTTTTTGATTATCCAACTTTTCTTCCTGCAATTTGATGTTTTCTTCCCAGCCCTGAAATATTACCCATTCCATTACGTACTACGAAATATATATTGTCATAGAAGTAATCTCTCCGCACTAATTGTAGAAAAAGGGCTTTTACCCTTTGCTCCAAACTTGCGTCAGTTGCATTTGGCACATCAACCTGTACCATTGCATCTGTTGAAACATCCTCAAATCCTCTTGTTGCTATGCCTCCTATTATTTTACCATTCTCTAATACGGTAAAATTTAAATCTGGGTCATCAGCTTGTTGGCTTTTAAGCACTTCTTTAGTTCTTAAGACCAACCGCTTTTGCAGTTCTTTTGAATAATTAAATTTTGCAATATAAGCAGATACATCTGCTATTTGCATTGTCCGAATCATTAAGTTACCTTCTGTAATACTAAACATAAGTATTCCTCCTAAAGTATATTATGTAACTATTATACCATATTTTTCTAGCTTTTTCTACACTTATTGTAAAATTTATACAATTATATCTATTAATATTCCACTAATTACACCAATTACGTATAGTAATGTTACTATTTTTAGGTTATCCTTCAAATCTTCATTTACTCTAAATAAAATTAAAATTCCTATTCCTGAACCTACTAATAGTCCTCCTATCATAGACCCCATAGTTATAACTTGTTTTAAGTATAATTGTGTTAATAATACTGAACCAGCACAATTTGGTATTAATCCTATTAAACCTGCTATTAAAGGTCCTACAATTGGTACATTTATTATTAAATTTGATATGTTTTCTTCTCCAACAAAATGAATAACCGTATTTAGTATAAATGTTATTATTATTATAAATAAGAATATATTTAAAGTATGTTTTATAGAAGATTTTATAACTCCTTCATTTTCACAATGACAATGCTCATGTTCGCACATATGCCCTATCTCTTCTTGTGCAGTTGCTTCGTTTTCTTTATTTTGTTTTTTATGTAACTTATTCATTACAAAGTCTATTACAAAACCTGCTATTATTCCTATTGCAAGCTTTATTGCAAGTATTTTTAGTATAAGTCCTATTGGCGCGTTTTCTGAAATTAGCACTGGTATCATTTCATCTGATGTTGATAAAAATATTGCTATTAATGTTCCTAACGTTATTAACCTTCCTGCATATAAATTGGCTGCAGCAGCTGAAAATCCACATTGTGGAAATATTCCTAATATAGCTCCCCATAGAGGTCCTAACTTTCCAGATTTTTTTATTATTTCTTTTGTCTTGTTTGCTGTTTTATGTTCTAAATATTCCATTATTACATATGTTATAAATAAAAATGGTAAAAGTTTTATACCATCTATTATTGTATCTTGTATAATTTCTAACATGTTTTTTTCTCTCTTTCTTTTTATTTGTTTCTAATTTTACTATATTTACATATTTTTTTCAAGAACCATTTTATAGTTATCTCGTTACTTAGTTAATTTCTTTTTTATAGTTACTTTTGTTAGAAAATATGTAGGTCGAATTAAAAGCCCACATACCAACTTTTGTTAGCACATGGACCTTTTTTTATTAATCTATATAGCCTCTTTATTTTCTTCTAATTCTGATTCATTCTTTGTTTTGTCTGCTTCATCTATAACTTCTAAACTTGCTATAGATACTTCATAAGCTACTTTAACTTCTGATGTTCCATCTTCATATTTTTTCTCATATTGTCTTGATTGAACTCTTCCTATTACTCTTACCTCTGTTCCTACTGGTACGTTTTCACAGAATCTTGCATTTCTTCCCCATGCTATACATGGAATATAATCTGATTTATTGTATGCTCTATTTACTGCAAGTAATATATCTGCTATTTCTCTACCAAATGGTGTTTTTCTGTAAATTGGTTTTTTACATATATAACCATCTAATGTTACTTCATTTGATACATTCTCTTTGCTTGGTTTAAATTCTTCTTGGTCTTCTGCAAATTTTATTTCTTTTGCAAATACTGTAAGAACTAATCTGTTTCTTTCATTTTCATAACTATTATATGATCTAAATTGTCCTTCTATTATTACATTCTTTCCTACTGTTAGCTCATCTTCTAATAATAATCTTTCTGATATTGTAATTGGTATTATGTCTGCGTTTCCACTTAAACGTGGTACACTTAAGTCAAATATGTAAAACTTTTCTCCATATATTTCATGGCTAAATGTTTTCTCCTTTGTTACTTTACCAACTAGTACTAATTGGTTATTTTCTGAATAATTTGTATCCAATTTTATTTCCTCCTCTTACTTTTGTATCTTAACTGTATTTTATTCATTTTGTTCCTTTTTTAGAATATTTTTCCTTACAAAATCTATTATACTACGTTTTTTTGATTTTGTCTACATAAAAGGTTTATTTTTTTGTTTTTTTATTATTTTTTATATTTTTTAATATTGTTTGTTTATGATATTTTAGGCATTTCTAGCACATTTCAAATAGATTATTCCATAATTTTTATTAGTTATTTTTATAAATCAATGTAGTTGCAACTACAGCCATTGAAGCATTAATATCTTGTGTTTCCCCTATTTTTATTTCTTGCATTTCTATTTTTTGATCATATATATTGCTTATAGTTCTTTGCAAACAAATTAAACTGCTTTCATCTGTTACAGAAGAAGCTGTTATCGTTGCCTTTGAGTTAAAGCCATATGTTATGACTATTAGTTCTAAATCTTCTAATATACTTAAATTTTTTATTATATCTGTGTTTATCACTACATACTTTGCATCTACTAAAATCTTTTTTAGTATTTCTAAATTTTTAAATTTTCTATCTATTATAACTGTTTCAAATTTTACATTTTTAATGTTTTCTATATTTTTTTCCTTAATGTTTAAAACTGAACTTTCTTTTAGTTTTAATTCACTTATTAATCCTTTTCTTATAATGTTTTCTCTCTTTTCATCTGTTATAATCCCTATAAATGGCATATACCCAACTTCCTTCCATTTAAGTATATACCTATTATTTCCATTTCTATTTTTTATATTCAGTACTTAGCCTTTGTGTCCCATTTACATCTATATAATAATTTTCTTTATATATTAAATCCGAAACAGTTACTATCTTATATCCTTTTTTATTTATATTCTTTATTAACATATCCAAGCTGTCTGCTGTATGCTTTGTTCCGTTATGACTTAAAATTATACTTCCTGAGGATATTTTACTTTCTAATCTCTTCCACATTTCTTCCCCAGTAAGGCCTGAATAATCTAATGTATCTAAATTCCATTGAATAGTTGTATGATTTTGCGATTTTGCAGCGTTTATTACTGTATCGTTATATTCTCCATATGGTCCTCTGTACAAAGTTGTCTTTTTACCGGTAATTGCTTCTATTTTTTCACTACATTTTACTATCTCTTCTCTATTTTGCTCTAAGTTTAAATTATTTACATGTTTATGCATATCAGAATGATTAGCTATTTCATGCCCTGCTTGTGATATTTTCTTTACCGCTTCTGGATATTTATCTACCCACTGCCCTACCATAAAAAATGTAATATGTACATTATTTTTGGCTAATGTTTCTAAAATACTATCAATATCATCAGCATTCCATGCACAGTTCATCGTAAATGCTACCTTTTTTTCTTGTGTTGCTACATTATAAATTGGTAATTCTTTTGTTGATGCTGCTGTTTCTAAAGTCTTATTATTAGTCAGCATAAAGGCCATTGAAAATAGAATTAAAACTGTACTTAATGATATAAGGTACGAATTTATTTTTTCTTTGTTAAATACTATAAACATAAAAAACCTCCTTAAGATTTTATAACAATATAAAAATCTCCCAATATAAGCTACTTCATTTTATGCTTATATTGAAAGATTTATGTTTTTTATTCTATTCATTTTAGCACTCATTTACTTTTATATTTTCATTTTCTAAAAGCTTGCTTGCCACATTAATAAAATTCGTTTCTGTATCTGTTAAATATATTTTATAATTTCCATGATTATTGACATCATTTTGCATATCAGATGATGCTAGAATTTCTTTTAAATCTTTACTTACCATTTCTCCAGTATTAATTATTTCTACATTTTCGCCTAATTCTTCTACTATTATCTTCTTAAATAGAGGATAATGTGTGCATCCTAAAACTAGACAATCTACATCTTTTACATCTTTTAAGTACTCTCTTATAGTAAGTTTTGCAATTTCATTATCTGTCCATCCTTCTTCTGCCATTGGCGCTAAAAGTGGACATGCTCTATTTTTAATCTTAGCTTTTGGGATTTGCTTTAATATATTTGTCTGCCATCCTTTGCTTCTTATAGTTCCAGAAGTTGCTATTATCCCTATCTTTCTTAAGCTTTCTTTTTCTTTTATATATTTTACGGTTGGGTCTATAATTCCTATAATTGGTATCCTATATATCTTTTTCATTTCCGCTAAAGCTTGACTCGTAGCTGTTCCACAAGCTATAATTATTGCTTTTACATTTTTACTTATCAAAAAATCTATTCCATTTTTGGTAAGTTCTATAATTGATTCTTTTGATTTACTGCCATATGGAAATCTTTTTGTATCTCCTAAATATATGATATCTTCATTTGGATTACTATTTATTACTTCTTTTAAAACAGTAAGTCCTCCTACTCCTGAGTCAAACATTCCTATCGGTCTTTTATCCATGTTTATTACATTCCTTTCTTACGGTTAAATCTTTTTTTGATATACCATATTATAGCTTAATTTTCTTTATAAATCTACAATATTATACACTTTTTTTATTTTATCTCATACTATATATTAAAGCTATATGCTTAATATATAAATTTAGAAGGAGAGATGTTTTTATGGAATACGATAAGAATGTATGCCCTGTTGTAGATATTGATGGATTTATCGCTTCTGGCAAACAATTTGACCTTGAAATTAGACTTCCAGAAGATAACAGAAATGTCATTTACGGAGTCGTTAAAGATTGCTATGGTGACCCAGTAAAAGATGCTGTTGTTAAATTAATAGAAGTTGTTTGCGAATGTGGTAAAGACGAAAGAAGACCTGTTTCTCATACTATTACAGATAAAGATGGAGAATTTGTTTTCGGACCTTTATGTGCTAATAAAGTATATGAAATCCAAATATGGGTTGACCGAGTAAAACACTGCAAAGTTTGCACAGAATGTAAACGTGAAGGAAAATGCTTAAAAGGCGTAAAGATGGATTGTAAACATGATTGTAAATGTGACAAACCTTGTGATAAGCCATGCTTAAGAAGTGAAGTATCATCTTCTAGCAGTGATTGCTGTTCTTCATCTGAATGCTAATAAATTAATTTTATAACTATTATTTTGTTCTGAACCTATAGTTTGTTAAGTTTTCAAATATGTAACAAGAATTGCCGATGAAAATTTAAAATAATTTTCCCGGCAATTCTTGTTTTTATCTTATTAAATAAATTGCTATTATTGCTATTCCAACAACTACTCTATATATTGCAAATACCTTGAAGCTTCCTTTTTTCAAATATTCTAGTAAGAATTTTATAACAAATATTCCTACTAAGAAACTTGCAAGCACTCCTATAAAGAATGGTATACTAAATACAAAGTCTTTTAATTTAAAAAGTGTTGCTGCAAATACAATTGGTGTTGATAGTAAGAATGAATATTTTGCTACTGACTCACGTTCAATTCCTAATAATCTACCAGTTGTCATTGTTATACCAGATCTAGAAACTCCTGGTATAAAAGCTAAACATTGTGATAAACCAATTAAAAAAGTTTGTTTAAAATTCATTTTTTCAAATTTTATATTAGATTTTGATTTTTTGTCTACTACATACAAAACGATACCCATAACTATTAATGCTAATGCTATAATTATAGGTGTTTCTAGCTTATTGCCAACAAATTTATCTAATATAAAACCTATTATTCCACCTGGTATAGTAGCTGCAACTAAGTACCAAAACATTTTTCCTTCAAATGTTTTTTCTTTTTTTACAACTTGTTTATACCCTCCTTTAATTAAATTTATCCAGTCTTTAAAGAAGAATATTGCTATAGCTAATAAAGTACCAAAATGCAACGCTACATCAAAACCTTCAAAATCTCTTACAAATTCTGCTGAAGCAGTCCAATTAAATAGCCATGGTATTATAGCTAAGTGTGCTGAACTGGATATTGGTAATAATTCTGTTAATCCTTGTACAATTCCTAATATTAACGCTTGTAATATAGTCATTTTTAATCACATTCCTTTCTTTGGTAAAATTACCATTATTGTATTTCCTGAAAAATATTATATATTGTGTCTTTTATAAATTCTGCTGACGTAAGTGGTGCAACTTTTCCTGGTATTGACAATGCCCATATTGTTTTTATTCCTTCATTCTTTGCCGCAGCTTTGTCTACACCTCCTGAGTTTGGTGCTAAGTCTAATATTAAACAATCCTTTTTTAATAATTTAAGCTTGCTTTCATCTAATATCATGGCTGGTACAGTATTTATTATTATATCAAAATTTGAAAGTTCACTATTCATCTCTTTTGGATGTATTGGTTTGTATCCATATGCTTTAATCCATGCTAAGTCTACATTTTCTTTTGTCTCACAATTTACATTTGCTCCTAGCCCATCTAACATTTTTGCTAAAATTTTTCCAAGTTTTCCAAATCCTACTATTAACACATTACTTCCATGAACTGTCTTAGCTGTTTCTTCCATTATTATTTGTATTGCACCTTCTGCCGTAGAAATACTATTTAATACTACTAATTCTTCTCTATTTAATATATCTATTATTTCTACTTTTTCGTTTTGTGTTAACTGATACAATTCTTGTTTTATATTTCCTGCTATCAATTTTTTGCCATTTAAAGTTTTTGCCAAATCTTCTAGCGTTACCCTTTTATCACTAAATGGTGTGTTTATATCTACATTATTGCTAGTTATTGGTATTGGACCTATAACTATATCTGAATTTTCTATTGTTTCTTCTAATGTCTCACACTTTTTTATTTTTTTGTTTTTGCTTATACTCTTTGATTTTTCCATTGCATATGAATTTATTTCAAAGTTTTCTTTTGCTAACATTTCTGCTAATTTTACTATTCTTAAGTCTCCACCTATTACTGCTATTTTCTTTATCACAATTTGCACTCCCCTTTGTCTTTTGTTCTAATATATTTTGTATTACAACTTTTATTCTAATTCTCTTTCGTTTTTTTGTTCCTTTAATCTATTTTTTATTGATTTTATTGCTTTTAAGTCATTTCTGTTTAAACTTCCAACTAATTCATATGTGTTTTCTAAATGCATCATTGTCTGTATCTCTTTTTTAGTTAGTGCCCTGTATTCATTTTGTTTCAGTTCTTTATTTGGCTTATTTATTTTAGTACTTATTATCATAAACATTTTTTCTTTTTTAGCTTTCTCATACATTTTATAGTTATCTTGAACTGCTATATTTAAGTATTGCAATGCTAAGTCTTTATTTCCTTTTAGCATTGATATATATGCTAAATAGTAATACGCATCTTGCTCTAATTCCTTATCTTCCAAACACTCTTCAAAATACTGTTTAGCTTCTTCCTCTTCATTATATAATAACAAAATTTGTCCTAAATCGTATTTAGCATGATACAATAATGTATTTAGCTGTGCTGCCTTTTCATAATATTCTTTTGCACTTTGAAAATCATTTAATCTTGTATAAATCATTCCTATATTATAATATAAATCATAATTATTAGGGTTATATTGTAAAGCATCTAAATATATGCTAAGTGCTTCTTTAAAATTTTCCTGTTCATATAAAATATCTCCTAAAAGTGACGTTGCTTCGTACATTTCTGGTTTCTTGCTTATTAGCTTTTTCAAATAAACCTTTGCTTCTTCTTGTCTCTCTAATTTATTCAATAGATTTGATACACTGTAATAAGCTTTGTAATCTTCTTTATTTATTTCTATAGCCCTATTATATTCATCTACTGAGATTTCTATTTTTCCTTGTCTTTCATATATTTCTGCAAGTTTTTTATGTACATAATAGCTATTTGGATACTTTTCTATTAAGTTTAATAAAGTTTGTATGGCTTTGTCCTCTTGAGCTCTTTGTTCATATATTTGTGCTAAAGTAATTGCTATTATTTCTGAAAGTGCTAATCCATTTTTCTCCAATATTATAATTACTATTGGTACCAATATTGATATAATATATGTTAATACTAATAGTAGTATTGGTAGATTTACTCTAAAAACAAGCCCTATAAATCCAATTGCTATTCCTAATGCTTGTACCGCAATTATATATATATAGTTTGAGTCATTTTTATATATCATTTTAAAAAATATCATAAAAAATAAGGTAAAAGCTATAACATTAAAAATTATTCTTTCTATTATCATTTTATCTTCCTCTTCTATTTTTAGCATTTTTTCTTATCTTTTGTATTATATCTTTTTCACTAAACTATTTTAAAACATTTTCTTTTAAATGTCTACAATTTTTACCATATTTATTAGAATAGTAACATATATTTTATAAGTGCGTTTAATATAAAAAGCAACTACACTTTTTAATACAGTATAATTGCTTTTTATATAATATTTTTTAAATTTTTTCTAATATCTTTACACAGTTTATTAAAGCCTTCACCGTATAAAAAACCTATTGATTCACTAGACAGATATTTGTTATCAACTGCTATTTTGTTCCACGTCTTCTCGTTTGGATTTTTTTCATTACTTTTAATATATTCTATTAGTGCATATATACTTTCATTATAATAGCTTGCAACTGTTGCTTTTGTATAGTTTTTTTCCACTTCATAAGCTATTTGCATACTTTTATTATATGCCTCTTTCGAGTTTATTCCATATTTTTCAACAATATATTTCAATTCGTCCATTAACACATCCATCACCATTTTACTTTATATAACTCCGTTATTTCCACATCTAATGCTTTTGATAATCTGACCATAACAAATAGGCTTGGACTTTTTATATTGTTTTCTATATCATTAATATGAGTGGATGAAACTCCACTTTTTTCCGACAATTTGCTTAAAGTCATATTTTTCTTTTGTCTGACTTGTTTTAATAAAATTTCTATATGCATTACTCCTCACCAAAGTTTATATAAATTTTATTTCATTTAAACACAGAACCTATCCGCTGTGGCGGAATTACTAAAAAAAATACTACTACTTTACAAATTTATTTAATTACTACTGTTGCATTCTATGCTATTTTTTACATTTTTTGGTACTTAGCTCTCCTTTTCTATAAAATTTAACTTGTAGTTTTAATTTTCTACAAACTTACGTTTGTATTTTATAACAAATTTGTTTATTTGTAAATATTATTCGCAAGTGTTTTTTATATTATTCTTAATTTTAAGACTATAATTTATATATTTTATATCTTTGATAATAAAAAAACGTGCATCATAAGTATATAATCTTTAAATTCAAAAAAATACTTGCAAATTAAGACCTCTCTCTTAATCTGCAAGTATTTACCCTTATTTAATTTTTTTGTTTGCTACATAAGATTTATATGTGGTAATTATGGTCATACATATTTTTACCAGCATAGCCACTATTGCTAATGCCACTATAATACGTACTACCAACTTTACCACATTGAAGGCTGCTCCAATTAATATTAACACAATACATATCATTGGAATTCCAACAAGAAGAGTTATTAAAGTCTTTTCCCGTTTCTTCATCGTAGCGTCCTCCTTTTAAGAATACTTCTATTTTAGTATTACTAGTATAAACTATTTTATGCTAATTGTAAATGGTTTACAGCCTTTTTTATATTTTTCTCTTTTTTCATTACTTTTGTATCTTAGTTACAAGCGTTTTAACGCACTTATTTTTCTTCTTCTCCATATAATTCATCATATTCAGCTTGAGCTTCTAATGCTTCTAAAAAAGCAATTTTTGCTTCTTGAGCTGCCATTATTGCTAACTCAATTGAATCTGCTGCATAATCTAAACTGTTTTCAATATACTTTTCTAGTTTTGTTTTATCTTTTGCTTCTTTTCTTTCATTCCATTTGCTATCCAATCTTGCATAACGCCTACAAGTCCATATTTATAAAAATCTGCAATAAATTGTTTATCTTCATTGTTTAAAGTTATATCTTTTGATTTTTCTTCTATAACATTTATAATCATTTTTCTTGTCTGTTCATATAAAAATCTCATTAAATATTCTTTACCTGTTGAATGGTATGTATTAATTACAAAATTTTTATTTGTTAAAACATAATTGAAAATAAATAAAAAACCTTCTTTCCATGACTCGTATGTATCACGGTCTTTTATCTCATCAATTACTTCATTAGTATAAATCCATTCTATTAAATCATATATATCTTTAAAATGGTAATAAAAAGTTTACCTATTTACACCGCATTCATCTGCTACATTTTTTATTGTTATTTTTGATAGTTCTTTTTACTTAATTAAAGTTAGGAAATCCCCCTCAAGAAAATAAATTCTTGAGGGGTTAACATTGAAATTTGTAATTACTATTTGGAATATTCGGGATTTACAGCCTTTAACGCCTTTTTAAGATACTCGTAGGCTTTTTCATCTCCCCAGGCATGAATACCGCGTTTTCCGTTTTCCTCCCATTTGGTAACATCTTCTGTACTGAAAAGTTCACTCATATCAAATGGCTTATAATTTTCCTGCCATTCAATAGAAATTACGCGTTTTCTCCAGCCTATTATAATGTCGCCATCAATGGTATGAAACAAAATCCACGGAATGTGGGAACAGCAATCCTCATGGCTGTAGCCGTTGGGCAACAGTTCGAAATTGTAATCTGTTTCCTTATAGACAATGTCCATAAGTCGTCGAGTGAGTTTGTCGACCTCTGTAAGTTTTCTGTAATTACGCCAACAACTGTCATGGTAAAACTTTCCTTCGACATATACACAAGGGTTATTCTTGATGTCGTCAATTGTAATTATTTTACCACAGCAAGGGCAAACCGAATTAGCCTCTGGTATGTCATATCCGTCAGATGTCAAAATAAAACCTTTACAGTTATTTCTTCTAAAAGTTTCATAATATTCAACATCGCTGTTTGATACTAACTTACCTTTTGCTGTTTTTTCAACTGACGTAATTTGACCGAATTGGTCAAGCCAAAAGCAACCAAAAAGCATGAATTCGTTTAGCCTTTCGCCATCGTGAGCCTTAAGGAATATACTCCTGTTCTGCAACATTTCGTTTAAATCCGAAAGACTTGTTAGAGATTTTTGAATACCTTTAACTGTGTCAAATGTGCTTCTAGGCACATCAAAAATTCTTTCTTCATAAACGATTTCTGCTTCCAGTGGGGTGTACTCTCCACCGTTCTTTCTTCTAAGTTCTTCCTCTTTAAACATATAGAGCATTTCTTGCTCCTCTGTAAAATTCGGATGACCATAGCAGTTGAACGATTTCGGAATAACTGGCTCGCCGAGCAAGGTAACCTTTACGGTTTCTGGAACAGCTAATTTATCGAGCGTAATGTGTCCAATAATAGAGCCTTTACCTGTACTCCAAGCTTCAATCCGTTTCTTTTCAATGTTCATGATAATACCTCCTAAATATAATTTTTATTTTTATCTCGGAGACTAATGCCTCCGAAGTTTCGGACGGCATTAAAAAACTTACCATCTTCTTAAATTGTACCATAGTTTTACATAAAATGCAATTTTAATCAAAACAAAAAAACGATTAAGAATTTTGTTTCCTACTCGTTTTTCATTTCTCATTCAAATACAAGCCTTTTAATTTTTTTTTTATAAATCGTGTATAAAGCGTGTATGATTGAATTTTATTCTCTATAAATGGCTATTTCAAGCTATTTTCAAAATCGTGGGGCGAACAACGTAGATATCTACAACTTTTTTCGACTCTCATAACGACCGATACAAATATCAATCAATTTATTAAAGTATATCATAAATTTTAATAAATACAAGATTTTTACTAAAAATTTATAAGATTAAATTTTAAAGGAACCCCATAAAGGAGTTCCACTAACTCAAAATTCTAGAATTCTAAAATTCCAGTTACGATTTAGATTTTTCTAAAATTTCTTTCGGTTCTTCTCTCTCAAAACAACATTTTTCAGGACCTTTCTTATAAAAACATTTTACAGAACCTCCGTTAAGTTGCCGTTTACAAATGCAAGCACCTTTATTATATTTACATAAAGGGGCAGATTCGTAATATTCTTCATTGTCCGTTTCAGAATTAACCTTTGATTTCAATTCAAACTTTAATCCTAGAATAGTTTTTCCAAATCTCATAAATATATCCTCCTTACAATTGTTATATGAGAATTACAAGTTATATACTATTTATATCGCATAGCTACGAACTAAATAATATTATATCATAGCTTTATTGATTTGTCAGTAGTTTTACATATTTTTTAGTTTATCATTATGATTCATTTATGATAATGTCTTAATAAATCATTTAGGAAAATGTCTTAATTTTAAAATTTATGATATAAGTATATTCAATAAAATATTGGAGGTACTTATGAGAAAGGTTGAATTAAGAATGAATGAAGAATATAAATATAAAATTATAAAAAAATTAGTAGAAACAAATGGTAATAAAAAAAGAGCTGCGGTAAAACTTAAGAGATCTATTAGACAAGTAGATAGAATGATAGCTGGTTATAAAGAATTTGGAAAAGAATTTTTTGTACATGGAAATCGAGGAAGAAAACCAGTAAAGGCTTTCTCAGAAGACTTCAAAACAGAAATAGAATTATTATATACTACTAAATATTTTGATTGTACTTATACTGATTTTAAAGAATATTTAGAATCTAGAGAAAACATAAAAATATCTGTAGACGAAGTGATAGTAATACTGAGAGACAAATATATTTTTTCTCCACGAACTCATAAATCTACAAAAAAGAAATTTAGAAAAAAGCTAGAAGAAGATATGAAAAAAGCCAGTAAAAAAGAAAAAGAAATATTGAAAAGTAAATTAGTGTTATCAGAAAATGCCCATCCAAGACAATCTAGGTGTCAATATTTTGGAGAAGAACTTCAAATGGATGCTTGTATACATTTATGGTTTGGAAAAGAAAAAACAGCTCTTCACGCTGCGATAGATGATGCTACTGGACAAGTTGTTGGTCTATATTTTGATAAAGAAGAAACTTTAAATGGTTATTATAATATAACTCATCAAATCTTATCAAAATACGGTATTCCATATCTTATAAAAACAGATAAAAGAACTGTTTTTGAATATAAAAAGAAAGCATCCTCTAAAGTTGAAGAAGATACTTTCACTCAATATGCCTATGCTTGTAAACAGCTAGGCATACAAATCGAAACCAGTTCTGTACCGGAATTTAAACCTCGAGTAGAAAGACTATTTTAAACCTTACAACAGCGTCTTCCACAGGCATTAAGGTTAGCTCAAATCACTACCATTGATGAAGCTAACAATTTCTTAAAAACATACATAACCCAATACAATAACAAGTTTGCTTTGTGTATAAATAATAACAAATCTGTCTTCGAAAATCAACCTAATGAAGAAAAAATAAATCTTACACTGGCTGTACTGTGTAAAAGAGTAAAAGAGTAATAGATAGTGGACATTCCATAAAATATAATAAACATTACTATAAACTTATAAATAAATCTGGAAAGCCTATCTATTTCAATAAAGGTACAAAGTGTATAGTAATAAAAGCATTAGATGGATGTTTATTTGCAACAGTAGATGAATCAATATTTGCTTTAGAAGAAATACCAGAAGTACAAGCAAAATCTGTAAACTTTGATGAAGTAGAAGAAACAAAAGAAAGAAAAGTGTATATTCCAAGAATGATACATCCATGGAAAGGAAAATCATTTGAAGAATTTATAAAAACGCAAAAACATCGCATAGAAAATGTCGCATAAAAATATTAGCACTAAACTATAAAAATTTAGTGCTAATAAATAAAAATTTTTAAGACATTTTCAAAAATGATTGACACATGTAAAATACTAACATTATGAGTTTTCGTACAATTATATTTTTACTAAAAAAAATCCATACCCTTTTTGATTAACTCATTGTAGGGTATGGATTATCATTAAAATACTGGTTTGTATGCAGTTGGAATTATTTTTGTAGTATACCTTTTGTGACCACATTTTTTACAAGTTTGACTCCAGCGCTCTTTCTCCTTCTCTCTATATCCTGTAGGCTTAGACCAAACATCAGACCCATGTTGTACCGTTTTAAATCCACATGGTACTTTCTCTATGTAAGGGTCATATTGCGCTTCTCCATATTCGTGGTCGCAAACTTCAATCTGCCGATTGATTGATGCTAACTCTCTTTCTAATTCATTTTTTCTTTCAGTCAAATTCATTATATTGTCCTCCTTAATATTATTTACTATTCTGAGAGAATATTGCCCTCCGAATTACTCGGAAGGCATTCCAAAACGCACCTTCTTACATAGAGTATATCACAGCTTAACATAAAAGTCAAAAAAAAATATTTTTAAATGCCTTGAACAGCAAAATATGAAGCGCCACAAAATTATTAAACCTTTCTATTCAATAATTTTGTGGCACTTCATTAAAATAAGATTGCTCTTTTTTATTATAAAATAGTTTTTAGAAGCTATTTTAATGTGTAATTGCCTTCAGCTGTTCCCCATCCAGAACCGCCTGTATCCCTATTATAAGACTGAATCTTAATTTTACTATAAGTCGAAACATCAGCCGTAAATGACCCTGTCCCTGTAAAATCCTTAAGAAGCGTACCATCGCCATACACATATACCCCAATGTAACTAAGAGACGTAATGTTAACAGTTAGTGTTTTTTGTGCAGGTATTTCAAAAAAAGCTCTTCCAAAAACACCATTAGCTTCTACAAAACGAATATTTCCACTTATTTCTTTACCTGAATTACTATTTAGCGTTTTTAATTTGCTCTCCGTTGTATAATATCCATTATTTGGTATATTTACATATGTGTAAGTATCATCACTTGTTGATGTCGCATTTTGTGTTTGTCCTGCATAATTTGCCATTGTTCCTGTTATTAGTTTTCCATCTTTATATGCTGTATAATCTTTTAATATTTGCCCTTCCGTCGCAGTCACTTTACTTAATGTTTCTTTTAAATTTGTTAATTCAGTTGCTTTACCTGTTAAACTATTATTTGCATTTTGTAATTCATTCTTTTCATTCTCTATTGTTGTTACTTTATTATTTAAATCTGCTATTGTTTTATCCTTTTCATCTCCTGTTTGAGACATTGAATCTAATTGTTCTTGTAATCTTTTTACTTGTTCTTCTAATAGTTCTATTTTAGCTTTGTTTTCCGTATAGCTTCCTGAAGATGTTGTCGTCCCTTGATATATATCTAACAAGCTTATCTCATATCCATTATCTTTTAAAATTATTGTATCTTTATCATCTTGCAAAGTTCCATATTTCGATATTATATCTTCCACTTGTGCTTGTTCTAATTCTTCATTTCTTTCTATAGCTTCTACTTGTGCTGCTAATATCTCTGTTCCTATTTTTTCTTTTGCCTCTGCTGTTATTTGTAACCTTTTTGCTTCTTTTGCTTTTGCAAATATTCCATTTTCTCCTATTGTCATGCTTATGGCTATTCCTGCTAATATTATTAGCACTATTATTGTGATTACCAAGGCAATTAATGTAATTCCTTTTTCTTCTTTCTTTTGTAATTTAAGCATTAATTTTCCTCCTATTTTTTATAAAATTTGTATATAATTTACTAGTTTCACTAAAATTTTATATTTAATACTTTATCTTTTTTTTTAAACATAACATGTCTGTTTCTATTTAGCTACATTTTAACATACCTTTACTTTATCATTTTCTAATCTATATTGTTTTATACCTCTATCATATTAGTATGTTAATTATTAATTTTATAAATATTAGCAATCCACTTTGCATTTGTCCACACTGAAATACTTGGCTTAACTGTTATAGTTTTTTCCAGACTATTATAATTATATGAAAAATCTATATATTTATCGCTTTGTCCACTTCCAATTACAGTATTAGTTAATTCAACTAGTATGTTTTTAGTATCTAAGTCAGTTGGTAAAGATTCGCTTGTAAAATGATATGCACTATTTGTTCCCGAAGATTCTACTGATGTTACACCTGACGCAATTAATGTGCAATTTGTTCCAACTGTATATAGAAATGGATAATTTGCAAAATCGCTATTGGCACCAGATACTACTATATTATTATCATTTATACTATATGAGTAATTCATAGACACATTTCTACAACCACTGCCAAACCATGCTCTATCTATTTGAACCGCTGTTGTATCTTTGTTCAATGGAGAATCCACTATGCCTTTTGTACGAATTATTTTTTCACCTTTAACCATTAGCAATCCAGATATTACGTTCTTTCCTAAAGTACTATTTATCTCACTTACTGATACACTTACCTTTGAATCTGTTCCATAGTAACCTGCTGATGGTATTGTTATTTCAGCGTTATCTCCATTCTGTTTTACTGTCTTTGCTGTTACTGTCTTACCTGCATAATTTGCCATTGTTCCTGTTATTAATTTTCCGTCTTTATATGCTGTATAGCTTTTTAATATTTGATTTTCTGTTGCAGTCACTTTTCCCAAGTTCTCTTTTAATGCTACTAATTCATTTGCTTTATTTTGTAACTCACTTTTTTCATTCTCTATATTTGTAACTTTGTCATTTAGTTCAGCTATCTTTTTATCTTTTTCATCTCCTGTTTGAGACATCGAGTCCAATTGCTCTTGTAGTCTTTTTACTTGTCCTTCTAATAATTCTATCTTTGCTTTATTTTCTGTGTAACTTCCTGAAGACGTTGTTGTTCCTTGGTATATATCTAGCAGGCTTACCGTATATCCATTATCTTTTAAAATTATTGTATCTTTATCATCTTGCAAAGTTCCATATTTTGATATTATATCTTCTACTTGTGCTTGTTCTAATTCTTCATTTCTTTCTATGGCTTCTACTTGTGCTGCTAATATCTCTGTTCCTATTTTTTCTTTTGCCTCTGTTGTTATTTGCAACCTCTTTGCTTCTTTTGCTTTTGCAAATATTCCATTTTCTCCTATTGTCATGCTTATAGCTATTCCTGCTAATACTATTAACACTATTATTGTTACAACTAATGCGATTAATGTTATTCCTCTTTCTTCTTTACTTTGTATTCCTCTTATCATTTTATATTCCCCCATTTTTTATTTTTATATATTCTTATTGCAATTTACAAATTCAAATTTTTACTCCCACACATTTCACTATTAAATTCTCCTCGTATAATATTTATTTAATATAAATTTTATAAACATATTACCTACTGTCTATTTCTGTTTTTACCACTTTTTACAATCTCTACTATCTTCAAACTTTACATCCCTAACAGAAAATTTTATTCATAAAATTTTCTGCGACTCAAGTAAATTGATTAT